>Ga0209694_1000461_pt1 | contig 67287 bp, 55 predicted proteins | sample GluameincwithD2O_FD_187499 | JGI IMG/M metagenome (GOLD analysis project Ga0209694, IMG submission 187499) | Mouse cecum microbial communities from Vienna, Austria - Glucosamine amended microcosms incubated with D2O (SPAdes) (version 2) | ecosystem: Host-associated > Mammals > Digestive system >... | reverse complement strand
AGATACAAAGATAGCAATTTTATCTGACATACACAAACAAAACCACTATTATTTTGATGATACTCAGAGAATTATTCTAAAATTGTTGCTGACCGACCTGATTGTGTTCGATTCGCTGAATAGTTACTGTGAACGGAGCAATAGAAAGCATTCCCGTTGATTTTCTGAGCATGAAAGGAAAAGAAATTTATGACTTGTTGAACGAATATTTGAGAAAAACGCATAGTACCCTCAGCTAAATCCAACGGATGAATTTGGCATCTTTATGAGTGTAAAACTCCAAAAACTTTCGCATGCTCTGCGAATCAAATCTATTCACCATGTTCTTCCGTATTCCACTTTTTTATCGTACTTTTGTAACCTGAAACATAGGATATGAAAATAAAGGAAGTCGTCGAGGCCCTTGAAAGGTTCGCGCCTCTGCCTCTGCAAGAAGACTATGACAATGCCGGCTTGCAGATTGGATTAACAGAGACGGAAGCGTCAGGGGTCTTAGTGTGTCTGGACATAACAGAGGATGTCATACTGGAGGCGGAGCGATGCGGGTGTAATCTCATCGTGGCCCATCATCCATTACTGTTCCGGGGTGTGAAATGTCTGGCCGACCACAATCTCGTGGAACGGTGTGTGCGCAAGGCCGTTGTGCAAAACATCGCCATCTATGCCGCCCACACCAACCTGGACAATGCGCAGGGAGGAGTCAACTTTGAAATGGCAGAACGACTGGGACTTGTCGAAACCCGTTTTCTGCAACAAGGCGCCACGTCCGCCGATGGGACGGAACAAGGAAGCGGCCTGATCGGAATCCTCCCTCAGGAAGAGAACCCTCTGATTTTCCTACAACGGGTGAAAGAGACTTTCGGCGTAGCTTGCCTGAATTACAGCAAAGGACCGGAACGTCCGGTGAAGCGTGTGGCATTGTGCGGAGGAGCCGGAGAGTTTTTGCTGGAAAAAGCCATCGCCGCCGGAGCTGATGTTTTCCTTACCGGCGAAATGGGGTATCACCGGTATTTCGGTCACGAAAAAGAACTGTGGATCGGAGTTCTCGGACACTACCAGAGCGAACGGTTCACCATTGACCTTCTGCTCCGTCTGTTGAAAGATACTTGTCCCGAACTCCGTATTTGCAAAAGCGACACCAACACCAATCCCATACATTATTTATAAAGAACAAAACCCAAACGACAAGAATATGATTACGAAAAAAGAAGTGACGGAAATGTCTGTAGAACAGAAGTTACAGACACTCTACCAGTTGCAGACACTGCTGTCCGAAAACGACAAGATCAAAACTCTGCGCGGCGAACTTCCTTTGGAAGTGCAGGATCTGGAAGACGAAATTGAAGGTCTGACCCTCCGTCTGGGCCGTTTCAACGAAGAAATAGAAGGGCTGAACACAGAAATCGCAAAGCGCAACTCCAAAATAGAAGAGGCTCAGGCCGCAGTGGAACGCTACAAAACACAACTCAACGATGTGAAGAACAACCGTGAGTATGACATGCTGTCGAAAGAAATAGAGTTCCAGTCACTTGAAATCGAACTCCAGAACAAGAAAATCGGAGAAGCCCGCCGCCAGATTGAGGCCAAGCAGGAAGAAATAACCGTCAACAGCACGACTTTGCAAGAACGCCGTGCCGATCTTGAAATGAAGAAATCCGAACTTGACGAAATCATCTCCGAAACCAAAGCCGAAGAGGAGAAACTGCGCGAAAAAGCAAAGAATCTGGAAATGACCATCGACCCGCGCCTGCTCACGGCTTTCAAACGCATCCGCAAAAATTCCCGCAACGGACTGGGCATTGTCTATGTGGAACGTGATGCCTGCGGCGGTTGCTTCAACAAGATTCCGCCCCAGCGCCAGTTAGACATCCGCATGCGCAAAAAAATCATCGTCTGCGAATATTGCGGCCGCATCATGATCGACCCCGAACTGGCAGGAGTGAAAGTGGACAAACTGCCGGAGGAAGAGAAACCGAAACGCCGCTCCCGCAGAACGACCGGCACAACGGCAAAATAATGAAACACCTTTTACTGATAATCGCAAAATGCACAGACCGGAAATTTCCAGTCTGTGCATTTCACGATTACCAGCCTGTATGACATGAAAATACAATTCATCGTTGTCGGAAAAACAACAGACAGACACCTGAACACGCTGATCGGAGAATACGTGGAACGCACAAAGCACTACCTTCCTTTCGAAATGGAAGTAGTGCCCGAACTGAAGAACACCAAAACACTGACAGCCGAACAACAAAAAGAACGCGAGGGAGAACTCTTGCGGAAAACGCTCAAAGAGGGAGACCACATCGTATTACTGGACGAAGGAGGCAAAGAGTTCCGCTCAACGGAATTTGCCGAATATCTGCAAAAGAAACAGCATCAGGTAGCCCGCCGACTGGTCTTCATCGTAGGAGGTCCCTACGGTTTTTCTCCAGACATTTACGCACTGGCGAAAGAAAAAATCTCCCTTTCCCGCATGACGTTCTCACATCAGATGGTCCGTCTTTTCTTTGCGGAACAAGTCTACAGGGCCATGACCATCCTACGAGGCGAGCCTTACCATCATGAATAGGCTTCCCTTGCCGGCACTGTTCTGCCTGTGTCTGTTTTTCTTCCTTTCTCTGTCCGCCGAAAGAAAGGCGAGACGCTTCCGCGTTATGGAATACAACGTGGAGAACCTTTTCGATACCTGTCATCATGAGGGACACGATGACCTGGAATTTCTGCCCGGAAGCGAACGACAATGGAACACCTACCGCTACTGGAAAAAACTGGGACAGCTGAGCCGCATCATCACTGCCGCAGGCGGAGCAGAGCCGGTGGATCTGGTAGCCTTGTGCGAAGTGGAGAACGACAGCGTACTGCACCATCTGACCCAACGGACCAGACTTGCCCGTCTGGGATACAAATACATCGTGACACACGGAAACGACGTCCGCGGCCTGAATGTAGCCCTGCTCTATCAACCGGAAACTTTTCTGCCACTGTCCTCGGACACGCTGCGTATTCCGCTTCACAGGGAAAATGAACGACCCACCAGGGATATGCTTCATGTCTGCGGACTGATAGCAACCGGAGACACTCTCGACGTATTCGTATGCCACCTGCCGAGTCGCCGCGGCAGCTCTCCCGTCTCCCGCGAGCTTCGTTGCCGCGCAACCGCCTGCCTGCGCCATGCGGCCGACAGCATTCTGGCCTGCCGCCAGACTCCGTCGCTACTTCTGCTGGGTGATTTCAACGATGAATACAACGATGCCTCGCTTGCCGTTTCCTTCGGGGCGGTGCCTCCATCGTCAAAAAGCCACCGCCAACGTCCCGACACCGCAGCCTTTCACATCCTCTCGGCACGCCTTTCCGCACCAAACGGGATCAAAGGAACCTACAAGTTCCGGGAAAAATGGAACCAGCTGGACCAAATGATTGTGAACAAAGAGTTGCTCTCGGAAGAACGCATCTTTTTCATCCCTTCACCCACTTGCAGGATTTTTGACTTTCCCGACCTCCTTGAGCCCGATCCCGTACAAGGCGGAGTAAAACCGAGACGCACGTATCTGGGTCCCGTCTACAAGGGAGGTCCGTCAGACCATCTGCCTCTTCTGCTGGATTTTGTCCGATAAACGACACAGTTTTCCAATCAGACTGGGAAATAATATTTCAAAGAGCCGGAACAAAAAGAAATTCTTTCACTTGCTTTTTGTAACTTCGCGGCCGTAATATCTAAAGTATATGATTTCAGAAAAAGTAAAAGCTGTCCTTTTCGATCTGGACGGAACGTTGCTCGATACACTGGAAGATCTCTCCACAAGCGTCAACCATGCTCTTGCCGCCTACGGACTTCCCTTGCGGAACAAATCCGAAATCCGTTCTTTTCTGGGAAACGGCATCCGCCACCTGATGAAATGCGCCGTTCCTTCGGACACGGACGATTCTCTTTTTGAAAACATCTTCATTTGCTTCAGAAGCTATTACATCCTTCACTGTCTGGACCAAACACGCCCCTACAAGGGAATCATGACGCTCCTGAAGACCTTGCAGGAAGAGAATATAAAAATGGCGGTAATTTCCAACAAACTCCACCCGGCCGTAGTCGAGTTGAACGAGCGCTTTTTCAAAGAGTATATCACTCTGGCTGTCGGTGAGAGCGATACGATACATCGAAAGCCAGATCCTTCCGCGGTGCTGGCCGCACTGAGAGAACTACAGGTATCGCCACTGGAGGCAGTGTATGTAGGCGATTCGGAAGTCGACATCGAAACCGCACGAAATGCCGGGACGCGTTGCATTGCCGTAACATGGGGATTCAGAAACGAGCCCGAACTGATGGCAGCCGGAGCGACAGAAGTGATAAACCGTCCGGAAGAACTGCCGGAAAAACTTTGACAGCCACCTATACAAGCGACTGTTCCATTCTACGACTCAGCAGATTTTCAAAAGAAGGGATAATAATTTTTCCCCTTTTCATTTCTATCAGCCCGGCATCTCTCAATCCTTTCAGCATTTTCGAGACATTGAGACGAGTGGTTCCCAGTTCTTCCGACAGAGGAATCATTTCTATTTTCAATTCTTTTCTTCCCGCCGGTCTGAGACTGCGGATTCGCAGGAAATGAATGAAACGTTCCTCCACGCTCTGTGGAATCCGCTTCCATAAGAATCCGGCCGTCTGCTGCATCTGCGTACTCACCAGATTCAGATAGTTGATGCGAAAAGTAGGGTAATTGAACAAGATGTCTCTGACTGCCGGTTTCTCCAACTCGAAAAGATAAACCGTACCTGTTGCCTGAAAACTACGCGAATAGCGCGTACGCAACCCGAAGAGGCATTCCGGCTGTATCACCATCGGCAGGTTCATCCATTCAAAGAAAACATAGTTGCGGTCATCGCTAACACGGCGCGCGCACAACTCACCGTCCAGCACAAAATAAAGACTGTCGCAAAAACTGTCCTGACAGATAAATTCCACATCCTTCGCCTTCTTTTGGAATCCGATCCGGATGCGTTCCGCAATCTCCAGAAATTCATTTCTGCCAATGCCCTGAAACAAAGGAAGCAATAGCAATCTTTCAAAAAAATCCGGTTTCATAGTCATTCCTCCCGCCGGGCACCTTCCACATATCGGCTCATACCGGGAGACATCCAGGTCTGCAATTGTCCGGCCTCATTCTCGTATATAAAATATGCCTCCAACTCCGAATTGCGCTTCAGGATACGACGGGCCTTCTCCATTCCCATCACCATAAAAGCTGTGGCATACGCATCGGCCGTAGCACAGTCGGGGGCCAATACCGATGCCGACAGCAACTTGTGCCGCACGGGCCAGCCCGTTTTCGGATGAATGGTATGGGCATAACGCTTCCCATCCCTATAGTAAAAGTTTCGGTAGTTCCCACTGGTTGCGAGAGCCTTATCCGTCATCCGCAACACCGTCTGCACCTCTCCGCTGCCCTTCAGTCCCTCCTCGACAGGCTTGCTGACACCAATGCTCCACGTCTTTCCCCCGGCATTATGGCCACGACAAACCACCTCTCCGCCAATCTCCACCATATAATTCCGGATGCCCAACCGGTCAAACATACGCGCCACCCTGTCCACGCCGAAACCTTTTGCAATAGCCCCGCAATCCAGCATAACACGCGGGTCCGTCTTCACGATCTGTCCGTCCTTCATCCGGACTTTGTCATATCCCACAAAAGGCAACAGACTGTCAATCATTGCACTATCTACATTCTCCGCATTCCTGAAACCGAATCCCCACGCATTCACCAAAGGCGCCACCGTTATGTCAAAGGCTCCGTTGGTCATTTCCATAATCTGTTCAGCCAGTCCGAAGACTTCTCGGAACAAACTGTCGGTTTCAAAGTTCTCGTTCCGGTTGATACGCGAAATCGTACTCGTCTCATTGAAGATGGAAAGGGAAGTATCCACTTTCTTCAATTCGCCGACTATCTCGCGGTCCAGATCGCGGGAATATTCATACTTGATATGGTATATTGTTCCGAAAATCTTTCCTTCGTTTTCATATTGCGACAGTCCTTTCTTCCCCGCCAATATCCAAAGCGTAGCTCCTGTCAAAAAAAGAAGGAAAAGAATCTGCCATACTTTCAACCGTCTCATTTGCCCTCCATTTAAATTATCCGAGCCAAATATGCTCCACCAATACCCTCAATCCTATAAAAATCAAAATACATCCGCCCAACTGCTCCGCTGGCCAGTCAAAGCGCTGCCCTATCTTCACACCAATGTTCTTTCCGAGCAGGCTGAACAGGAACGACATCAGGCCAATCACTGTCACTGCAATTGCAATGGCCGGATAAGTACGCAGCCCCATTCCCAAAAAAGAAAACCCGACGGCAAGCGCATCAATGCTGGTTGCCACAGACAGCGTAAACAAAACCAACGGACTAGAAGGGTTGAATTTAGGTTCCTCCGCCGCCGGATGGCAGCCGTCCCAAATCATCTTGCTCCCCAGAAATGCCAGCAATCCGAAAACCACCCAGTGATCATACGCCTCTATCTGCCGACTGAACACAGTGGCCGCCAGCCAACCCAGCAATGGCATCAAAGCCTGAAACAGACCGAAAGAAAATGCCATGGCCCAAGCCTGCCGTCCCATACGCCGTTGTATGATACCACAGGTAACGCTCACCGTAAAACAATCCATCGCCATGGCCATTGCCAACAGGCAAAGCTCGAAATATCCCATGTCCGTATCTCGTTATATATCAAAAATAAGACAGAATGTTCCTCCCAAAGCATGACCGTCACTTTTCCCGTAACCGGGCACATACCAGGCATTGCCCGTCACCGGAGTTTTCTCGTGCAGACGGAGCCGGTAGCGGAAACTCCATCCCAGATGAAAAAAACTCCAGACCTTTGCCTCCAGTCCGAAAACCACTTCGGCCCATTGCGCACCGGCACTGACATCCTTGAAACTGAAAGGCATTGATGTATCCCACACAGGATCTACGATAGGCGGACCTTCCAGATCGTATTTATAAGAAGTAAAAGCATACCTCAATCCGGCAAAAATACGGTTGCCCGAGGTCACATCCCGTGCCAGATTATAATCGCAGCCCACCCTGAAATAAGGAGCTTTCGTCTTATAATGCAGTTCCGTACTCTCATCCGTATGGTCGCTCAATCCGATGCCTGTTTCCACGATGGGGAAAAAGCGGTTTCTCAGATTGAGCCGGCAGGCTGCCTCCATCTGTCCGTAAGGCGAGACCGCCGCCATCACGGCACCGGCCACATCGAACGAAACCGAGACTCCCGCCAACAGCGGAGAAGTCTTTTTTCGCAGAGCCGCGGCAGCCTCTTCACGCGAAGCATACCGGACACCGCCCTTCTCCTGCTTTTCAGCCGGACGGTTGTCCTCTGCCCCCGCGACCTGTCCCGCCAGCGGAACCGTCAGGCTACTTAGAAGTAGCACGAAGATATATCTTGAGATTTTCAATGTCATCATAATTAACAGTGGTGCGGACTACTGCTACACTGTCTACCGTAAGCGGCATCAGCGAAAGAGCATGAGAGGTCCATCTCACACCCTGCAAAGTATGAAAAACCGCAGGCGGACAATCCAGCGATTCGAAATGCGGCTCGTTCGTATGTTTCAGAAAAATCGTGTCGGTAGCCTCCTGCCCCTCCAGATTCGAAAGCCGCAAGAGCAGGGTATCTTCACTGACACCCTGTCTGACGGGCAACAGAAACGAAGAGATGCCCAGCGCACGGTTCAGCAGCACGGTGTCGCGCCCGAATCCCCGTCCGTACACGGTCAGGGTGTCTCTCAGCGTCAGGGAGGTTTTCTCCTCGGCCGAATACAGACCGCAGTTCAACGCCACGACATTGTCCAGCGGACAGTCTATATTGGAACAGGCCGTCACGGCAAGCACCGCTGCCGGCAGCCACTTTTTCAAAAAAACAACGCCCGCCATATCCGATCAGATTGTCTTTTCTATCTGATAGTTGTTACGCTCCTGCGCGTTGCGGCTCACCAGTTCACCCAAAAATCCCGCCACGAACAACTGCGTTCCCAGAATCATCATCGTCAGCGCAATATAGAAATAAGGAGAACTCGTCACAAGCGGTGCCGGAGTGCCTTCGCAAATGTGTACCAGTTTGATTCCTCCCACCACAGCACAGGCTATGAAGCCGAAGGCAAACATCAACGAACCCAGAAATCCGAATACGTGCATCGGTTTGAGGCCGAAACTGTTCAGGAACCACAGGGTCAGCAAATCCAGATAGCCGTTCACAAAACGGTTCAGGCCTCCGAACTTGGTGTTTCCGAATTTCCGGGCCTGATGATGCACCACTTTCTCGCCGATGCGGTCAAATCCCGCGCTCTTGGCCAGATAAGGTATATAGCGGTGCATCTCGCCAAACACTTCGATGTTCTTCACCACGTCACGACGATAGGCCTTCAGTCCGCAATTGAAATCGTGCAGATTCCGGATTCCGCTCACACGCCGGGCCGTTGCGTTAAACAGTTTCGTAGGCAATGTCTTCGACAACGGGTCGTAGCGCTTCTGCTTATATCCGGACACCAGATCATAATGTTCTTCCGTAATCATGCGGTAGAGTTCCGGAATCTCATCGGGAGAATCCTGCAAGTCCGCATCCATCGTGATCACCACATCGCCCTGTGCCGCGGCAAAACCGCAATGCAGGGCCGGAGACTTCCCGTAATTGCGGCGGAACTTGATACCGTGTACCTGCCCGTCTTTCGCGGCAATTCCCTCAATCACGTTCCAGGAATCGTCCGTGCTGCCGTCGTTCACAAAGATTATCTCATACGAATAACCGTGCTCCGCCATGACACGTGTGATCCACGCATACAACTCAGGCAGGCTCTCGGCCTCATTGTACAAAGGTATTATAACCGAAATATCCATTTTCTCCATTCTTTGTTTCTACATAATAAATTCACATACCGGCAGTCCTCTCGTCCGTCTATGCAGTTTTCCCGCGCCCCCGGCGCCGGGAAATCAAGGCTATGATTGCCGAAACAGGCGGAGAGAAGAGTATGGCGGAATAGATGACCATCGCCGAATAACTGGCCGCCGGAACAGCCCGCATCATGTCGGCCAAAGCCGACGGTCCCTTGCCCTCTGTCAGCCTATCTATTTCCGCTGCCATGCCACTCCGTTCCAGATCGGCGGCCACGGACGGATTCTCCAGCATTCTTCCGTAAGCATCAAAAACACGACCGTGGTCAAGATAAGCCAGATAGAGATATACGCCCAACGCCAGCCATACGGAAGCATACAGCGACATCAGAAAAGTATGGGCAAAACCCCGGCCGAAAGAGAAACTCCCAGTCCTGCCGGCCACTTTATCACGAAATCTCAACGTCAGGACGGTACAGACCACAGGAGTGGCCCATGCCACCGGTACGAAATACCAGCCCGCTTCGGACCAGGACATTGCCGCCACCAGCAATGCGCCGCACAACAGGCTCCAGCCTCCGAGCAACGCCCCGTTCTGCATGGCATAGGCATTCGTCTGCTTCAAAGTATCGGAATATTCCATCGTCATATATTCTTAAACTCTGCAAACTTACACAAAAATGGGGAATTACGGGGAACGAGAACTGCAAAAACTATTGCAGACGGAAGCGATTCTACAGAAATTATCATACCGAAAAACGAAAAAATAAGTTAATTAACATTTGCTTTTCGCCCGCGGAGATATTATATTTGCACCAGCAAAGTAGAAGAACCCTGAAAAGCCGCCTGAAAGCGGCTTTTTTTCGATACTTAACGTGAAAAAAAGATAGGATCTTGTTGAAAAAAGGTCCTATCTTTTTTGAAAAACATACTATCTTGTGAAAAAAAGGTTCCTTCCCGGAGTTTTTCAAAAAAAACTCAAGGTTAAACTTTGTGCCGATCCATTAAAAAGACCAAAATCGCAAGTCTGCGATTTTCCGCCCCTTTCAGTTTGGCACACTTTTTGCTATGACGGGCCTCCGCCTTGGAAAGAAGCAATGTCCCGAAGCACACTTTTCCGTGTGTGCAACACTGCCGGCGGCAGGAAATCCGACTCCATCAGTTCGAGCAGTCCACGAAGTTCTTCCACCAGTTCCGGATAAAGGCGGCATTGGCCCCAAGCCAGCCTGATACAGAGCGAACGTATGCTCGCAGGCACCTTGCCCTGAGGGATATGCGAAAGGCAGAAGTCCAGAAATTCGGGATGTATCTCCGACGGTCGGGGCAACCGGTCCAGCAACGTCAGCAGCAGCCGGCACAGCTTAACAGAAGACACCCGCATCGCCCTTTCCGCCAATGCATCGCGCCGGGTCTCTGCCCACAGAAGCTCCGAACGGTCCAAATGGGTAAGCACCCAGGCCGCATTGTCCGCCACGCGTTTCTCATCGCAAAACATCAGCTCATACAACCGCTCTCTCGTCACGGCATCCGTCCGGGCCAGTCCGCAGATACTCCGGACCGTCCCGATATGAATGCGCTCCGCAAGCTGTTCATCCAAAGTTTTCCGCACAGAAAAAAAGCCTCTCAGTCAATAAAACGACGGGTAAGTCCGCCAAACTCCTCAATACGCCTGTCGCGCAGGAAAGGCCACCAGCGACGCACCTGTTCACTGCGACGCAGGTCTATGTCGACCACAGCCGTCACCTCTTCGTCCTTCGGGGCACGATAGAGCAGTTCGCCCTGCGGGCCTGCCACAAAACTACTTCCCCAGAATTCGATACCATGGGTCTGCGACGAGGGGTCCGGCTCGTGTCCGGTACGGTTTACGGCTATCACCGGCAAACCGTTGGCAACGGCGTGTCCCCGTTGCACCGTGGTCCAGGCCTCGCGTTGCCGTTCCTGTTCATCGGGCGCATCGCTGCTCTCATAACCTATCGCAGTGGGATATATCAGGATGTCGGCTCCCTGCAAGGCCATCAGACGCGCGCCTTCCGGGTACCACTGGTCCCAACACACCTGCACTCCCAACCGTCCCACACTGGTACGGATGGGGTGGAAACCGAGATCTCCGGGGGTAAAATAGAATTTCTCGTAATAGGCCGGATCATCGGGAATGTGCATCTTTCGATAGGTTCCGGCAATCGTTCCGTCTTTCTCGAAAACTACCGCCGTGTTGTGGTAAAGTCCGGCTGCCCTACGCTCAAAAAGGGAAGTGACAAGCACCACTCCGCACTCGCAGGCCACCGCACCGTAGAACTCCGTGGAAGGCCCGGGAACGGGTTCTGACAAATCGAAGTTATCCGTTGACTCTACCTGACAGAAGTAGAGTGAATTGTGAAGTTCCTGCAACACAACCAGCTCCGCACCCTTCCGGGCCGCCTCGCGTATGCCCTCAGCCATTCTCTGCCGGTTCTGTTCTATATTGTCCGTACATTTCCGTTGGACGATTCCTGCTTTCATGGTATGGTCTTGTTTATTATATTATTATGCACAAACAGGCGCCCTGCAAATTTACCTGCAACTTGCCGGATGCTGCCTATCTTCTGCAAAATTAATAAAACATTCCCGATAGCAGACTCCCTTTCGCGGAAAACCGCTCAGTTGCCGGAATCCATCCACTGGGAGATACTGCGGCGGATGGCATTGCTCTCGCGAAGCATCCTGACAAACATCCTGGCCGAATTTTTCCTGTAAGCGTCTTTCAATACGTGGACGCACCCTTCCATTTCGCTTCCGGGAACATCGAGAACCACGGCACACAACCCGGTTTCGTGCCGGATGGAAGCTCCGGCCAGCACGGTAACCAGATTGCTCTCGCGCGTCAGATTCAGAAGAACCGGCACCTCGTTCAGTTCAATGCGCACCCGATAGTTGCGGTCATCGTGCGCAATGAGAGCATCGAACGTATTGCGCGCCTGCAATCCCCGGGCCGGAAGTGCCAGATCGTAGTCTTTCAGTTCCGACAATGTCACCGTCTCTTTCCGGGCCAGCGGATGGTTCCGGTTGACAACGGCACTCAGATGGTCGTCGAACAGAATATGCGATTCGATATTGGGATAGCGGATTCCCGGCTTGAAGGAAAGGACAAAATCCACTTCGTGACGTTCGAGAGCTTCCATCAGCTGTTCCATGCTCCGGTACGAGATATTCAGTTTTATACCGGGATAGCTCCGCATGAAAGCCAGAACTGTTTCTGTCAGTATGGGGCTGAAAGTATGTGTCACTCCGATATTCAGCGTACCCGTCCGCAACTCGCGCAAATCCCGGATCCGTTCCGTGCAGGTTTCGGCATTGTGCAGGGTGGCCAGCGCATGAGGCAGCAGTTCCTGTCCGGTCTCGGTCAGAAATACGTCATGGCTGTTGCGCAGGAACAGGATCGCATCCAGTTCCCTCTCCAGCTGCTTAATCTGTTGTGACAGGGTGCTTTGGGTGATACACAGGCTTTTGGCAGCTTCCGAAAAGCTCAACAGTTCGGCCACACGTACAAAATATCTGAGTTGTCGCAATTCCATATTTCAATACAAATATAGTTCTTTAGTGACAGATGAAAGAGAAAATCAAAAAGATTCTTTCCGGCAAGAGCTTCATCCCTTTGTCGCACTGAAAGAAAGCCGCTTGAACAGAAATATCGGAATTGTGACTCCTACGACCATACCCAGAATAATGATTGTAGCAGTCAGACCGTTGTATGCCAGCAAATACAGATAATGATTGAAGAAAACTTTCTCACTCTGCATCAGGCAAAGCACGAGGGCCTGCACCGCCCGATAAGCATATATGCCCGGAATCATGGGCAGAAGGGAGGGAAAGGAAAATGTCTCGGGCGGGCATTTCACACGGGGTGCGAACAGGATGGCCAGCATCCCTACCGAAAGCGAGGCTGCAAAAGCCGCGGCAATGATGTGCATGCCGTATTCCATCAGCATAAAACGGATGCCATGACCCACGGCTGCTATCAGCGCACAATATTTATAGGCGGCACGGGGCGGATGGGCAATGGCCGAGAAACCGACTGCCGCGATGGCGGCAAAAAAGCCGTCTTGAAATATTTCCAGTAAAAACATCATGGTACAGTGTTGTTATTTTTTTATTACAGGATTCTCAGATTCATGAGCAACAAGGCACCGCAAAGTCCCAAGGATATACAGACCGTCTGCACGGCCGCGTACATGAAACGGCAGAAGGAACAAAGATAATGGCCGTCCAGCAAGTCACTCATCGAGTTGATATACGGAATGCCTGGTATCAGAAAAAGCACGCTGGTTCCCAATGCCAGCTCGGGGGTAGTGCCCCAGCCGAAGACATATCCGGCCGAGCCGGCTACCGCCGCAAAAAAAGCGGAAAGAAATGTGGTCAGCCGTACATCCGCTCCATCCGCCAGCATACATTGCTTCAACAGGAAACCGGCCAGCGTGGCCACAAAAACAATGGACATCGCTACTCCGTCTCCGCCGAACAGGCGACAGAAGGAAGCGTTGGCCGCGGCAACCAGAAAGAGCATCACCCGGCTGTCAGTCACTTTTCCGGTCCCTATCCCGCGCACCTGTTCCGCAGCCTCCCTCATGTTCATTTTCCCTTCCGCCACCAGCCAAGAAAGTTTGCTCAGCTCCGTATTCAGAAAAAAAGAAATACTCGTTTTCCTGACACCTGTGGTACAAGTATAGGAAATGTGACTGTCATCAGCCCTCCTCACGGTCAGCAGAATATCTGCCGGCAATATTACCAGATCGGCCGTCAGGCCACAACTTCTGGCCATACGTCCCACATTCTTCTCTATGCGGATGCAAGTGGCACCGCATCCCAGCAACAGGGCGGCATAACCGGACAGGAAGTGTCCGGCCTCTTTTAAATGTTCGCAAGTTCCGCTCATGCGTCAGTCCTCCTCTTCATCCTGTTCGTAATGAATGGAATCGTCTCTCTCCCATTCTATCAAACGGGAATCGGGGGTCTCATGACGGAATTTCTGAATCAGACGGAACATGAAGATAATCAGCAACAACCCTACGGTCGCGTCCCAAAGCAAAACGGTATGTGTCATAATGCTCATAAAGTTTTTAAATATTTCCGGTGGCAAAAGTACCGCAGACACAAAAAAACGGCAAGCCCTGACATACGTTTGTTTCGATAGCTGCTATCTAAACCGGCACATCCCGACGTTCTTTTCGAGAGGCACTAAAAAGCCGGGTCCCCATGCACTCTACATGAGAACCCGGCTTTATGTGTTGGCCTTTGTCTTCTTATTGAACCAGACTGGCGGTCACGTTTTTCTCTATGCGGGCGGCAAGATCCTCGCTCGCCTCACAGCTGAAACGTTCGCCCGTGATGTGTTCGTACAGTTCGGCATAGCGTTCGGAAATGCCCTGCACCACCTGAGGTGTCATCTCTGGGACGGTCTCTCCCTCCTGTCCGCGGAAACCGTTTTCCATCAGCCACTCGCGTACAAATTCCTTGCTGAGCTGACGCTGCGGCTCGCCCTTGCGGAAACGCTCCTCGTAGCCTTCGGAGTAGAAATAGCGGCTGCTGTCGGGGGTATGGATCTCGTCCATCAGATAAATCTGTCCGTTGTGCTTTCCGAACTCGTATTTCGTATCGACAAGGATAAGGCCGCGACCGGCTGCGATTTCGGTGCCGCGGCGGAAAAGAGCCAACGTATATTTTTCCAGCAAGGCATATTCTTCCGGAGTGGCCAGACCGCGCGCCAGGATCTCCTCTTTCGAGATGTCAGCATCGTGCTCACCGATCTCAGCCTTCGTCGTGGGGGTGATGATCGGTTCGGGGAAACGCTCGTTCTCGCGCATGCCTTCGGGCAGCTTCACACCACAGATTTCACGCACTCCGCTTTTATAGGCTCTCCATGCGGAACCGCACAGATAGCCTCGGACGATCATCTCGATGGGAAAGCCCTCGCACATCAGTCCCACAGTGACCATGGGATCGGGCGTGGCCAGTTTCCAGTTGGGGCAGATGTCCTGTGTTGCATCCAGAAACTTGGCAGCAATCTGGTTGAGCATCTGTCCCTTGCCGGGAATGCCCTCGGGCAGCACTACATCAAAGGCCGAGATGCGGTCCGTCGCCACCATGACGAGTTTGTCACCTATAAAATAAACGTCACGCACTTTACCGTGATACACTCCCGTTTGTCCGGGAAAGCTGAACTCAGTTTTTGTCAATGCACTCATATCTGCAATCTGTTTGTCGTTTGGTTGATGTTGACTGCAAAGGTAAAAATTTTTAATCAGATGTATGGCCATCCGGTCAAAAATCGGGATCACCCGCCAGAACTCTTCCGTTTCCTACAAAACCCACCGCAGCTGCAACGAAATATCATTCTGGGTGGGAGAATTGATGCGCTGCGTTCCCGAGCCGATGGAATCGCGGTTGAAATAATGAAGCAGGCCGTACCGCATGCCAGCCTCAAAAGCGGAAGAGAACTTCCACTGTCCCACGCAGCAATACCTCATACCATGATAGGCGAACATCGGAAAGCCACCGGCATAGCGCAACTGCGGCTCGTAGGCATAGAGCCGGGACGCATAGTCGTCGGTAAAGAACACGGCGGCAAAACCGGAAACGGAAAACCTGCGCCCGAACTTTCCCGAGGCTCTCCCCGAAAGCATCTTGCCTACCGACGGCGATGCTGTCTGCCGGACGGCAACCGCCACATCGGCAGACAGGCGCAGAGAGAGGTTACCGACCGCATAGGCAGCCTGCATCCGCAGACGGTGAGAGCCCGAATGCTCTTTCATGTCCTCAAAACCGGGAACGTTCTGCTCTTTCGTCTTATAATGGTAGCGCAAGGACAGACCGAGACGGCGACTGGGTGTGTATGTATTCTGAACGTAAATATCCATCCCGCCCGACGGTCCCTTCGCCCGATAGGTAGTGTGCGGAAAGCGGAATACATCGACATAGGCCAGCGTCTCCGTCTTCGGCAAGATGAAGAACTTTCCGCCGGCCAACAACCCCGTCTCGTTCTGCACACGTCCGGCTTCCATTACGGTCTCGGCAAACGGAGCCACATAACGCGGCGAGACATAGCGTCCCTGAAAGGTCAGCACCGCACGATAGGACAAATCCAGTTTCAGCGTATGGGACGTTGCCGGATGCAGACCGCGGTCGGCGGCGCCCTCGCCCGCAAGCGTCCACCGACGGCCCCGGTAAAGATAATCCGCCTGAAAACCGGCTGCATTCCGGCCCCGCAGATAATACCGATTGTAATCGCGGACAGGCGGCCACACGATGCGCGAGTAACGGGCCATCATTCCACCCGCCCCAACCTGCCAGTTATCCTTGCGTACCGTCACATGTCCTCCGGCAAGCAAACAGTCCACGGTCCGGCGCTTCTCCCAGTCGCCGACAGTGCGGTGATAGCCGTCCGTCTTGAACGAAGTGACCGTGTCGCCGTCCAGCCTCCCGTCCATGCGACGGTAAGAGGCAAACAGCAGCAACTCTCCCGTTCTTCCCAAAGTCAACCTGCCGGCAGCTCCGCGAAAGAAGCGGTTCTCGTCTGTCGAAGTATGCGGCCGCACCCATGTCCGGCCCTTCGGCCCCACTCCCGCAAGCTGCGTTTTCCCGGCAAACAACCCGTGCCCCAACAACAGTCCCTGGCCGACATGTACATTATAATCTCCTATCCACAAGGAAAAGGGCTGCCGCGAGGAAGACCGATAGAACAGATAAAACGACTGATAGTCTGCCAGAAAATCGCCGCCCTGCGGTGCAAACGGTTCTCCCGCATCTTGTTGCAACGTCAGACCGTAGGCCAGATGGTCCTTCCAGCGATAGCGATAACGCAACACTCCCGCCACCCTTCCGCCCAGATAGGCTCTGTTGGGGTATTTCTGCAAATCGGCGGCAGAGAAAATTCCGAAACCGGCACGACGGTAGAACGGGACATCCCACCGCGTCTCCACCTCGTAGCGCCCCTTCAGCAGTTGTTCTTTCAGACCAGCCGACGTGCGAAGCGTATCGCCGGCATAGACAAAAAGCGACAGCCATCTGCGGTCATCGTAGGTAAGGGAAGGAATGAACATCAGTTCGCCCAGCGTCTGAAACGTACGGTGGCGATGCCGATAGGCCAGCAACGAATCGACCTGCTCTCCGTTGAGGAAGGGCAGCGTCAGCAGCTCTTCACGGTCTGCCGTATTCAGATTGAAAGGCTCGGCGTACCGCTCTTCCAGCCATTGCGGGAATTGCGGATTCTCCACCTCGTTGTCCTCCTCAGAAACGCGGTAAACATACTCCTCGACAAAATCGTCCCAAGACATGTATTCCTCCCGCTCCATCCCCATGTTCTGCGCCGACAATGTCGCAGGACAGACAAGAAGAAGCAAGCCGATCAGGGCCGGACATCTGCGGAAAACGAAGGACGTGCCTTTCATAAGAAAAATTCCGAACATAGATGTGGCAAAGGTACAACTATTTATCCGTCTGCAAAGAGAAATGAGACCACCCGAACTGGAAACGGGAAAACTTTGTCTGCCTGAAATAAATTTGTTAGCTTTGCATCCATAAAAAAAGACCTGATATGACATTCCGCAGATTTATACTCCTGCTTCCCCTTCTTACCCACGTTCTCACCGGTACAGCCGGCGAGAAGGACCGTGTGACCGTAGCCGTCTTCTCCATCAACGATTTTCACGGAGCCTTTGTCCGCAACGATGCACAGGACATTCCCGGCGCTGCCGCCGTATGGCAGACACTGGACTCGCTGAAAGCCGTCTATCCGCACCATCTGACTGTATCGGCAGGCGACAATTTCGGAGGATCCTACTTCTACTCCGCCACCCGCCACCGCTCGCTCCTGCCCCAGTTTTTCCATGATACGGACATCCGCATCTCGGCCGTAGGAAACCATGAGTTCGATGAAGGGCAGGACGCGCTGGCAGCCCGCTGGAACGATGTGGAACTGCGACCGCGCAACTGGGACCTATGCTACGTATGCGCCAACGTGCGGGACCAGAAAGGACGCACTCCCGACTACATACAACCCTATACGGTTGAAGAGATCGCGCTATCGACAAACAAACGTCTCCGCGTGGCCTTTGTGGGACTCATAGCATCCAGCACACCGCAGCAGGTAAGTACCCGCCGCATTCAGGGACTGACGTTCAGCGGAGACTATACCGGCGTACTGGACTCACTGCGCCGTACGCCAGGCTACGAAGCCGTGCGGGAAGCGGACATAAGGTTGCTGCTCACACACATAGGAACACAGATGAATCCGGAACAAAACGCTCCGGAATGGAATGACAAAGACAAGAACAACCTGCTGAAGATTAACGACTCGTCTTTCCACGCCATTCTCTCCTCCCATTCGCACGAAGCAGTCTGCGGACGCATCAATCCTACGCATTACCCCGTTGTACAGGGCCAGTGGCACGGCAACTATATCAGCATGATCAGATTCACCGTCGACACACTGGCCATGCGCGTTGTCAAGGCCGAACCCGAAATCGTGCGTGTCACCCCGAAAAAGCACCTTGCGCCGGGCCCCCGCCGTTTGCAGGCTCAGATTGAAGAATTGCTGGAAACGACACGCACACAGGGAGGATGGGCACTCAGCAAAACCCTGACCACGGCCCGCCGAACCCTCAGACACGACCGCGAGAATAAATACCGACAGACGGAAATGGGCAACCTCGTATGCACAGCATACGCCGAAGCGTTCCGCCATGCCGCCTCACTGAAAAAAGAAGACATCGTCATCGGGTGCAGCCACTTCGGCAGCATCCGTTCGGGATTCGTCAAAGGGCCGGTAAGTGTCCTCAACGTCGGAGAAGTACTGCCTTTTTCCAACCCGCTGAAAACATACCGCCTCACCGGACGGCAGCTCCGTGAATTGGTTGAGACCGGCTTTCACAACAAAAAATACGGGCACCTGCAAACAAGCCATCTGAAAATCACATCGGACGGTCAGGGACATGTAAAAGCCCTTGCCTACATCCTGCCCGGAACAGAGAGCCCAAAGACCCTGCCCATCGAGGACAAGACTCCCTGCTATCTCGTAGCCGACGAGTTCATCACGAACGGAGGTGACGGCTACTCTGCCGCCTTTTTCTCTTCCCTTCAGGAAGTCAAGGCCGACGGCCTGCCCTTCACCACCGATGCCTTCATAGAATATCTGAAACAACTGCCTGCCATCGAATAAGAACACATAAAAACACAGCTGATCATGGGACTTTTCACACTACCGCCGAAACCGCCACAGGACTATCTGGATCTTGACCTTTTTCTGAAAGAACCGGGAGAAGAGGCTCCGGTCAAAAAATTCCGCCGCACACTGGCCGCAGAATGGTTTCCGCAAAGCGGCATACAAATCACCTGGCCGCATAGCGAAACAGACTGGGCACCGATGCTGGAAGAAGTGACGGAATGCTATATACGGCTGACCTACGAAATAGCGATACGCGAACCTCTGCTGATCGTCGCTCCCGAAGCCGGCAGCGTCAGAGCATTGCTCGAAAGCCGCCTGCCGCGCCGGGCCACAAACTCCATTATATATAAGGAATGCCCTACGAACGACACATGGGCGCGCGACCACGGCTTCCTGACCGTAATAGGCACAGGCGCTCCCGAACTTCTCGATTACCGCTTCAACGGCTGGGGCGGAAAGTTCGAGGCCGCACTCGACAACACCATCAACCGCCGTCTTTATGACAACCGCACATTCAACGGCACGTATACCGACCATCTGAATTTCGAACTGGAAGGAGGGAGCATTGAAAGCGACGGCCTGGGAACACTACTCACTACCTCCCGCTGTCTGCTCAACCCCAACCGCAACTCCCAACTGGACAAAACGCAGATAGAACGCATCCTGATGGACGAGTTGGGCGTAGAACGCATTCTCTGGCTCGACCACGGCTATCTGGCCGGTGACGACACAGACAGCCATATTGACACGCTGGCGCGCCTCTGCCCCGAAAATACGATTGTCTATGTAAAATGCCCGGACGAATCGGACGAGCACTTTCAGGAACTGCAACAGATGGAGAACGAACTGAAATCCTTCCACACGGCTTCGGGAGAGCCATTCCGCCTCATTCCGGTACCGTTGCCCGATGCCGTCTTCGATGAGGACGGCGAACGTCTGCCCGCCACCTATGCCAATTATCTGGTCATGAACTCCGCCGTGCTCTACCCCACATATGCGCAGGCTGAAAAAGATAACGCGGCAAGATTGTCCCTGCAAAAGGCATTTCCCAGACATGACATCGTCCCGGTAGACTGCCGGCCGCTCATCCGCCAGCACGGTTCGCTTCATTGCGCCACGATGCAATTTCCCAAAGGGGTGTTGCGCGGTAAAGAATAAGAACTGTACAATAGTTCTCGCATTTTTTGCGCGGCACGAAAAAAACGCAAAGTCTGTTTTCCTGAACTACAGTCTGCCTCTGTCTGCAACAGAAGCGGTTGAGTGGCCTTCCTTCTCTGCTTTCTGACGCGCGGCGTCCGTCTCGTATGCCTCAACAATCCGCGTCACGAGTTTGTGACGCACGATATCCTTTTTCGTCATCTCGACAAAAACTATGCCAGGAATACCGGCCAGAATACGCAAAGCCTCAGTCAATCCGCTGCGTTGCGAAGAAGGAAGATCTATCTGCGTCCTGTCTCCCGTCACGATCATCTTGGTGTTCCATCCCATACGGGTAAGAAACATCTTGATCTGGGCCGTAGTGGTGTTCTGTGCCTCGTCAAGGATCACCACCGCATCGTTAAGCGTCCGGCCCCGCATGAAGGCAATCGGAGCGATCTGTATGACATTCGTAGCGAGATATTCCTGCAACTTGACAGCCGGAATCATCTCCTGCAAGGCATCATAGAGCGGTTGCAGATAAGGATCAATCTTCTCTTTCATGTCGCCGGGCAGAAAGCCCAGTTTCTCACCGGCTTCGACGGCCGGACGCGAAAGAATGATTTTCTTGATTTCCTTGTTTTTCAAGGCGCGTACCGCCAGTGCAATGGCTATATAGGTTTTTCCCGAACCGGCAGGGCCCACGGCAAACAGCATATCGTTTCCGGCGTATGCCTCCACCAGCCGCCTCTGATTTTCCGTCCGTGCGGTAATGGGTTTTCCGCCTGTACTATAAACAATAGCCTCCTCGTCCGGTTCATGCTCCGAAACACGACGTTTCACAAAAGTGATAATATCCTCCTCTGTAAGCCGGTTGAACTTGGAACTATGATGCTCCAGTGCATGAAAAGTTTCCTCAAAACCGGCCATCTCCTCCTCGCTTCCCATGACTTTCAGCACATTGTCGCGCCCGATGATACGCAATTTGGGACACAACGCACGCAACAGGCGCAAATTGGCGTTGTTCACACCAAAGAAAACCACAGGATCCGCCTCTTCCAGAATAAAATGCTTTTCTATCATCTGATGGGTTAAGTCTGACACTTCCGGACGGACGTACCTCCATCCGGTTTTCCTGCAAAATTAATCAATCTACGGGGAACAGGTCTGTTTTTTTTACTACTTTTGTGGTAAAGTTTCCAAAAACTTTATCCTGCCGCAAACAGATCCTCCATATAACCCTGACATGAAGCTGAAATTCAAGTTTGAGAGAATCCATTTCCTCCTATCGTTCTGCACCATCGTACTGATTCTTTTTTTTGTGAAATGCACACATCCGGACGTCCTAACGCTCGGCATGCTCGACAAAAACAAAGAAACGGACAGTGTCACCGCTCCGCCGGCAGACTCAGTTTTACAGCACAGCCGCTTTGTAGACTCGCTGATTCTGCGGCCGCGGGCCTCCCTCTGCCTTCTCGACAAACAAGGAAATCCCGTGAAAAACAGGGTTACCAGTGTATCTGACTTCAACACGGTCTTTCCGGACATGAACGATGTGCAACTGGCCACGGCACAGCGGTTGGGCATTTCGCAGATAGCCGACCGCAACGAGGCAGTCCACCGCAAGAAGGATCTGGTCTACATTGATGACAACCCGTTCTACGACATCAAACCCCTGCACCACTCCATTCCCTATCTGGTGCCCCGGGCCGCCACGCTGCTCACCGAAATATCACGGGCCTTCATCGACTCGTTGGCCTCGAAGGGCATTCCGTTCCACAAACTGCTGGTCACCTCCGTCCTGCGGACACGCCATGACGTGGAACGCCTGCGGCGCGTCAACCACAACGCTTCGGAACAAAGCTGCCACCAGTACGGCACAACTTTCGACATCAGCTACAACCACTTTGTGCGGGTGATGGACCCTGACGGGCCCGAACTGCCGCAAACATGGGGTGTGACACTGAAATCCGTCCTGGCCGAGGTTCTGGAAGATCAGCGGGAACTGGGTACCTGCTATGTAAAATATGAATACAAGCAATCGTGCTTCCACATTACGGCACGATAGGAAACGGCGATCACGCCGTATGGCATAAAATCCTATTTATCAAAAAAGAGATGTCTCACTGACATCTCTTTTTTGATACTTCATGGTCTGTATTTCCCGCTGCTGACCGCTATTCCGACAAGTCCTCCGTCTTGTCCAGACTCTCGGGAAGCACTGCGGCCGGATCTCCATCTTTAGATGCCGGTTCACTCCTCTGTTCCTGTTCGGGCAAAGGACTGCCCTCACCGCCCATGAGATCCTGCACAACCTCGAGACTGTCGCCAAGCAAACTGTCCGGCTCCTCTGCCGGTGCCACATAATAGCCCTGATAACTGTTGACGGGAATCTCCTCAGCCGGCTTTCCGTAACGCTGCATGTAACGGTCTTTCAAGGCGGGATCGGAAAGTACCTTCTTCATGAAAAGTCCGAAGATGGGCAATGCGGTACGACTGCCCTGCCCCAGACGTCCCGTGCGGAAATGGATGCTGCGATACTCACCGCCAACCCAGGCTCCGCCCACCAAAGCCGGCGTGACTCCTACAAACCACGCATCGGAATGGTTGTTGGATGTTCCGGTCTTTCCTCCGAAATCAATCTGCCCGTTAAAACCGCCCATATACATCATGGCACCCAGCGTCTGCGAAGTTCCTCCCCCGTCACGCACTCCGGCTTCCAGCATTTTCTGCATATAGAACGCGGCACGATAAGGCAAGGCACGCCTCTGCTGGGGCTGCGCCTCATATACCACCTCGCCTTTGACATTGAGGATTTTGCTCACCAACACTGGCTCCACGTGCATGCCGTTATTGGCTACCACAGCATATGCGTTCACCAGTTCCATAAGATTGACATCGCTGGAACCGAGTGGCAACGAGGGTGTCTCGTTCAACGGAGACTTTATACCCATGTCGTGAGCGGTCTGCACAACATGAGGAATACCCACTTCCTGCCCCAGCTTGACAGCAATCGTATTGATGCTCTGCGCAAAAGCTGCCCTCAGGGGAATGTTGGCATTCGTGAAACGTCCGTTGGCATTATGAGGCTGCCAGATTTCGGTCGTATCGCGCTTTCGGTCGTACACTTCCATTCTTATATAGGAATCCTTACGCGCATCGGCAGGTGTCAGTCCCTGCTTCATGGCAGCGGCATAGACAAAGAGCTTGAATGTTGATCCCGGCTGGCGCATGGCACTCACCTTGTCGTACTTCCAGGTATTGAAGTCAATGTCCCCCACGTATGCGCGCACATTTCCCGTGCCGGGCTCCATGGCCACAAAACCGGTATGCATAAAACGCACCATATAACGAATGGAATCCATCGTGCTCATATATTCCTCTTTCTCTCCATCATAGCTGAAAACCTTCACCGAATGCTTCCGGTTCAGATAATAATTGACGGAATCCGCATTGTCCGGAAAACGTGCCACAAGCATTTTATAGGTATCGCTGCGGCGGGCTATGTCCTCTATGAAACCGGGAATCAGGTTTCCACGTTCGTCACGCCAGGGTTCTCCCATGCCGCGCCAGTGGCTGTCGAAGCTCTGCTGCACCTTGCGCATCTGCTCCCGCACGGCCTCCTCGGCATAACGCTGCATACGGCTGTCCAGCGTAGTATAGATCTTCAATCCTTGCGTATAGGGATCCAGATCAGGGCATTTCTCCTTTATATAGTCGGCCACAGCCTGCCGGAAATACAATGCCTCACCATCGTAGGCGCTCTCCACATTGAAATTCAGCTTGATGGGAAGTGCCTTCAAGGAATCACACTCTTCTGCCGAAATATGTCCGTGGCTCCTCAGATTCTCCAGCACGACATTGCGACGCTTCAGACTGTTCTTGGGATTGATACGCGGATTATAAGCCGAGGTGGCTTTCAGCAAACCGACCAGCACGGCCGCCTCTTCGGGTTTCAACTGCATGGGCGTCGTGTTGAAATAGGTCTTGGCAGCCGTCTTTATGCCAAAGGCATTCGATCCGAAATCCACGGTATTGGCATACATGCGCAGAATGTCTTTCTTGGAGCAGAACATCTCCAGCTCTATGGCCAGAATCATCTCCTTGCTCTTCATGACCAGAATGCTCACCCCGGGGATTTTACCCAACAGACCGGTTGAATAATTGGTACGCATGCGGAACATGTTCTTTACAAGTTGCTGGGTAATGGTGGATGCACCGCGGGCACGGCCGCGCACGGCATCCTTTGCTGCCGCGAAGAGTCCTTGAACATCCACTCCGCAATGACTGTAGAAACGTTCGTCCTCGGTAGAGATCAGCGTCTTGAAAAAGACCGGGCTGATGGAATCGTAAGGTACAGGAGAACGGTTTTCGCTAAAAAACTTCCCTATGACTTTTCCATCGGAGGAATAGATTTCCGAAGCTGCTGCCGTCTTGGGATTCATGATGTCGTCCAGCGAGGGAGACTTGCCGAAAAGCCAGAACAGATTGACAGAAACGGCAAACACATAAAACAGAAGGAAGACTATAAAAGAAAGGAAAGCGGCCAGAAGTTTCCTCCACCAGGGTTTTCCCCGATACAATCCGACATACCAATGTCCTATTCCGAGAAAGCCTTTCCCTATCTTCGAGAGAAAAGTCATCGAGCGGGACCACAGTCCTCCGGATGCTTCATTTTTCATAAAGTGTGTTTTTGATGGTTGTTCTCTGCAAAAGTAAGAAATAACTATTTGCTCTTTATTTCTTTTTGTATAAAATATCTTATTTTGTCTGTTTCGTCCGGATGAAACCAGTGTGTCTCCACGTCCTTTCTGAACCAAGTCATCTGCTTGCGGGAATAGACCCGGGTGTTGCGTCGGATTTTCTCTAAAGAGAAATCCAGTGTCCATTCGCCGTCTAAATAACGAAACAGTTCCTTATACCCCACGGTATTGAGAGAATTGAACGCACGATACGGATAGACACGCCGCGCCTCATCAAGCAAACCGGCAGCCATCATGTCGTCCACACGGGCATTGATACGCGCATAAAGTTCTTCTCGATCCCGCTGCAAGCCTATCTTCAATATCCGGAAAGGGCGCGGCCTCACCTCATTCCGGCGGAAGGAGGTATAGGTACGCCCCGTCATATAACAGATTTCCAAAGCATGGATCACACGTTTGGGATTCCGGATATCGCAGGCCGCGTGATATTCGGGATCAAGAAGACGCAGTTCCTCCGCCAAGGCTGACAGTCCCTCACGCTCATAGCGCCCACGCATCATCTGTCGAGTCTCGTCATCAATGGTCGGGATGTCATCTATCCCTTTACAGACGGCATCAATATACATCATCGACCCTCCGGAAAGAATCACCACATCCTGATGCTGGAACAATTGCTCCAGCAACCGGAGCACATCGGCCTCGTATTGCGCCGCACTGTAATAGTCCTCCAGCCCCAGCATCCCCACAAAATGATGCCTCACACGCTGCATATCGGCAAGCGAAGGGGCAGCCGTGCCTATCGGCAAATCACGATAGAGCTGACGGGAATCGGCATTGATGACGGAAGTACGGAAAAACTCAGCCATTTGCAGACTGAGTTCCGTTTTTCCGACACCTGTCGGGCCTAATATCACCAATAGTGTCTTCAAGATATTATTGCTCTGTGCCTGACGGACATCAATAGGAATTGCCCTCGCTGATTTCAAAACCTTCCACGTCGAAATCCTCGCTGTCGAAGGCCGAATCGCCGTAGAAATCCCCTACTTCGTCCTCAGCCAACATCGAAGCCGCAACGGCTCCTGCCGCCGGCATGGAAAGATCCATATCCTGAATCTGAATGGGTGCCTCGCCTCTCTTACGCAGAATTTCGGGAGCAGAGAGATGCTCACCGGGGATCAGTTCCTTTACTTCGAGGAAAAAAGAACGCTCGGAGAAAGGGTCGAAAACAAATTCCATCTTCTGTCCCTCGTCCTCGATAAAGTCCGTCAGCGGTGTCTTCTCCATCACATAAATATCCTCATCGGCATCGCCGGTTCCCATATCCTCGCGGGTAATCTGCTGACCGCGCTCCCACTCGTCGTTACAGATGTGGAAGGAGGTCATCTGGTCATCAGGGTAGCCGCAGGACTGAAGGATAACTTTATTCAAATCAAGGAACGTAGCCTCGCTGTCGACCCTGATTTCCCGGAGGAAGCCGTCAACTTCGTCCGATATGAATTTTATCTTGTATAGCATGAATGTTCCGAATTGTTTTCCAGTTTTCTCATTTAATGATTCCGCGCTTCGAACTACCCACGAAATCAAGTATATATTCTATCTCCTTGCTCATAGGAACTTCTTCGCGAATCTGTGCCAGGCACTCTTCTCTCAATTTTCCGCGCTGATACAGGATTCTATACGCATTGTGAATATTCTCTATCAGCTCCGGAGACATGCCGCGACGCCGCAGGCCTACCATATTCAGACCGCAATAGGCAACCGGTTCACGCGCCGCCATCGTAAAGGGCGGGATGTCCTGACTGGTACGCGTTCCGCCACCTACCATGACGTAACCGCCAATGCGACAGAACTGATGAACCAGAACACAGGCACTGATAATGGCATAATCGTCCACAACGACCTCACCCGCCAGTTTCGTGGTGTTTCCGATGATGCAGCCGTTGCCGATGTTCACGTCATGGGCCACGTGCATCCCTTCCATCAACAGATTGTTGCTGCCCACCACCGTCCGGCCCTGAGCCGCCGTTCCACGGTTGATAGTCACATTCTCGCGGATGGTATTATTGTCGCCGATCACGGCCCATGTCTCTTCTCCCCTGAATTTCAGATCTTGAGGAATGGCTCCGATGACAGCACCCGGGAAAACGACATTTCCGCTTCCCATCCGCGTCCCGGAGAACAAAGTCACGCTGTTCATCAGGCGGTTATTGTCCCCGATAACTACATCTTTGTCAATGTAGCAGAAGGGACCTATCTCACAATTTTTTCCGATCACGGCTTCGTCATGGACGAAAGCCAAAGGGCTGATATTACTCATGTTTCGGGTCGATTAGGTGAACGTTTCCGTCACTTGTTTTTTACAATCTGAGCCGTAAAGGTAGCTTCCATCACAACGGTCTCGCCCACAAAGGCAAAGCCGCGCATCGTCGATATGCCGTGACGGATGGGAGCCATCAGTTCCACCTTGAAAAGCAGCGTGTCACCGGGAACTACTTTACGACGGAACTTCACTCCGTCAATGCGTAGAAAATAGGTGCTCCACCGCTCCGGCTCCTCCACGGAGTTGAGCACCAGCAGACCGCCGGCCTGCGCCATTGCCTCGATCTGCAATACGCCGGGCATGACAGGCTCCTGCGGGAAGTGTCCCTGGAAAAACTCCTCGTTGGAGGTAACATTCTTCACTGCCACAATATAGTTGGACCCGATCTCCACCACTTTGTCCACCAGTTGCATGGGATAGCGGTGGGGCAACAGTTCGCGGATGCGGTTTACATCCATCAAGGGAGCGTCGCTGCAATCATAATCGGGAGCCTGAATCTCGTGCGCACGGATCTCGCGCCGCATCTGGCGGGCAAACTTATTGTTGATGGTATGTCCCGGACGCGTCGCAATGATACGTCCTTTGATAGGGCGTCCTATCAGTGCCATGTCGCCGATGATGTCAAGCAACTTATGGCGGGCCGGCTCATTGCGCCACACCAACGGCTTGTCGTTCAGATAACCCAGTTTCGTGGCATCTTTGTATTCCACCTTCATATAGTCCGCCAACTTGTCCAGATCCTCCTGAGAAATCTGGCGTTCATAAATGACAATGGCGTTGTCGAGATCGCCGCCCTTGATAAGTCCCGCACGCAAAAGCGGTTCTATCTCGCGCACAAAGACAAAGGTGCGTGCCGAAGCTATCTCATCGGCAAAATCCTCCATGTTGTCGAGCGTGGCAAACTGGCTGTTCAGGAACTGGGAATCAAAGGAAATCATCGCGGTAATGGAAAACTGCTCGTCCGGCAGGATGATGATGGACGAACCGGTTTCCTCATCGCGGAATTCTATTTTCTTCTTGATGACATAGAAATCTTTCGGAGCGTTCTGCACCTCAATGCCCACACGCCGGATGTTCTCCACATAGATTTTGGAACTTCCGTCCAGAATGGGGAACTCAGGACCGTTGACTGTTATGAGACAGTTGTCAATGCCCATGGCATAAAGGGCAGCCAAACCATGTTCAATCGTACTGCAACGGGCATCGCCCCTGGCCACAACCGTCCCGCGGGAAGTATCGACCACATTCTCGGCTATCGCCTCGATCACGGGCTGGTCCTCCATGTCGATGCGCTGAATCTTATATCCGTGATTCTCGGGTGCGGGATGGAACGTCACGGTCAGGCTAAGCCCTGTATGAAGTCCTTTCCCGAAAAGCGAGAAGCTACCTTTCAATGTTTTCTGTTTTGACATATCGCTATTTTTGATAAATGACCGGCCACACGCAAGTGCCGGAGGAGCGTCACACCTGCGGATGCTCCAGTTTCTGCTTCAATTGTTCAATTTCCTCCTTCATCCGGTTGAACTCGGCATACATCTCGGGCAGTTTTTTATAAACCACACTCGAACGGGCGAAGTTTCTGGCCTCGATGGCAGGAGATCCCTGCACGGTGACATGTCCCTTGCGCAGACTGCCGGCTATGCCCGCCTGAGCACCGGATTTCACACAATCGCCGATCACGGCATGACCGGCTATGCCCACCTGACCGCCAAACATGCACCACTGCCCTATCTTTGTAGAGCCGGCAACGCCAACCTGCGCGGACATGACGGTATGACTGCCTACATCGCAGTTGTGCGCCACCTGCACCAGATTGTCCAGCTTGACACCGCAACGGATATAGGTGCTCCCCATCGTGGAACGGTCCACACAACTGTTGGCACCTATTTCCACACGGTCCTCAATGGTAACGATTCCTATCTGGGGGATCTTCTCGTACCCGTCGGCCGAAGGGGCGAATCCGAAGCCGTCGGCACCAATGACACAACCCGAATGCAGAATCACATCATTTCCTACCACGCAGTCATGATAGACCGACACATTCGGGTACAGGATGCAACGCTCACCCACACGGACCCGTTCCTCAACCACAACATGAGCATAGATCTGGGTTCCGGCCCCGATGCTGGCATGTTCGCCCACGTATGCAAAAGGCCCCACATAACAGTCTTCACCGATAGTGGCCGTTGGGGCTATACAGGCCAAAGGATGGATGCCCCGACGCTTCTGCACACTCTGCTCATACAGCGTGAGCAAACGGGCAATGGCCTCATAGGCATTGTCCACGCGCACGAGTGTTGCCGCTACGGGACGCTCGGGCCTGAAGTCACGGTTGACCAGAACAACGCTCGATTTCGTATCATATATATAATGCTCGTACTGCGGGTTGGCGAGAAACGAAATCGCCCCTTCAGTACCTTCTTCTATCTTTGCAAACGTCTGCACGGTTGCCGCTGGATTTCCCTCCACCTCCCCCTGCAAACAGGCTGCTATCTGTTCGGCTGTAAATTCCATTTTAAGATTTTGAGTGTTTGTTAGGCAAATATCGTAAAAATAAATGAAACGAAAGAGATTTTGCGCAACAAAAAAGCGGAGGCTTTCTGCTGTTTCCCACTCCGCACGCATTTTTGTTTTCAGACTGCCCGAAAATCATGGCCGGAAACAGGAGAATGTCTGGTAAAACGATTTCCACACAAGCACAGAAATACAGCCGGACAGGGAAAAGATTCTTCAAGCACCTTTGGTTTGATTTTTACAAGGCATGTAAAAAGTTTTACAAGGCGTGTAAAAAAATTTACAAGGCGTGTAAAAACCAACTGATGCTCCCCAAAAAAGTCCGGTTCCACATTCTGGGAACCGGACTTTACATATCGGAAATACCGCTTGTCCTTTCGGAAATGATATTTTAATAGACAGGATTCTGGAGATACCAGTTGTTCATGTCCAGCAACTTGGTGTACAACGGACCTACCGTAGCGGGCTCGGCATAGGGTTTCAGGTCGAGCGAACGACGGGAAACGATCCATGCCAGCCAGGTTGTACCTTCATTAGCCGCCGACGTGTTGCTGTCGTTGTTCTTGTGACGGGCTATACGCATCAGGTCATAGAAACGGAAACCTTCGTATGCGCACTCCAATGCCATCTCATCGGCAAGAAGCGTCTCCATGGCGGTTATCTCCCAAGGATTGGCCTCTTTCGGGGCTTCAGGCTCAACAATTTCATAATCGTCAGGGTTGATTTCCGGCGTATCATCGTCTTCACCCTCGCCTTCTTCGCCGTCTTCACCTTCCTCGTCTTCGCCAGTTGCAGGATTGTCCATTTCTTCGGTCCAGACCTCGGCGGCCAGAGCCTTGGCTTCTTCCTCCGAGAATCCGAGACGAAGGGCTTCCTGCTCTACACGCTTGGCAACTACCGGTCCGTAAACATATCTCTTTTCCTTGTCGGTAGCGATAATTTCAGAACTTCCGGCTTCTTTGATTCCGTAGTTGAACTGCCAGCCGTTGCCAATGGCAAAGTTCATGAACTCAGGATGGTCCTGTGCACGGCGCAACTCGTCGGCACCGATGTAGAAACAACCGTTGGGCTCAGTCTCAGTATAGTAATACTGGTATGCCTTCGGATTTTCCGGATCAGAATCGTCATACTTGACACCAAGCATCAAGGTCGGCAATTTATCCTCATTCAGACCGTTACGCAATATGGCAAAAGCATGCTGCGGGAAACCGGCACGGTTCAGGGCCTCCGCATAACGGAGATAAACCTGACGAAGACGATAAACGGGCAAAGTATAGCGGAAGTTGAAACCACTGCCATAAGATGTCATGGAGGAACCTCCATTGGTAGCAAATTTCTGGATGAAACGTACAATTCCGGCATCCTGCGTACGGACGTTTGCCACCGTACCGGCAATACGGGCATCCCCCATATCGATGTATTCGAGTTCTGAATCTTCATCGGAGATGAAATCCTTATACTTCACGAATATCTGGTCTGCACAGAGGTTCAAATAGCCGAACGCCGGGGCTATCTGGCGTGTCTTGTAATTAGGCTGTACGGAAATACGTCCGCTGGTAGAGGTTTCGGTCTCACCTTTGTCATTCTCGGAAGTACCCGTAGAACTGGAAGAACTGATGTCAAAACCGAACATCTGGGGCACACGCGTCAGCACCTTTCCGAAGAACGAGTTGGCAGCAGACGGAAGAACAGTCAGCAACTCTGCTCCCGGAGACGTTCCACTTACCACAAAAGTAGTATATGATCTGGCTAAAGGGGTATAATGGTAAACTCCATTGACCATATCCTTGCTGTAACCGGCAGACATACCCATAACCTGCCGTGTATCGGCACTCAGATACTCAAAGTATTGAGTGGCAGCTTTTTCATAATCGGACTTATCCTTTCCGCGCAGCAGATACAAATCGCCAAGTACCACCTGAGAGGGAAATACCATCAATTTGTGGGCAATCTGCACCGAGCCGGTGTTGAGGTCTCCGTAGTTGGGGAACCCGTAACGCTCCTCATAAGCATGCGCTCTCTCCAAATCGGCTTTCAGCAAATCCACCAGATTGTCGGCCGTAGCCCACGCCTCGGGATTCTTTTCCCATCCGGTGTTGGCATTGTCCACAGGCTTCGTGATGAAAGGCACACTACCATAGTTCTGTACCAGCTGCATATAGGTCCACGCACGAATGGCATAAACCTGGGCACACTCCTTACGCATGTAGTAGATGTTATTCTTCATAACCATCGTATCTACATTGGCAAGATAGAAATTGCACTGGTTGATCACCTTATAATACGCGGCACGGTTCAACAAACCATTGTCGCCATCGGGTAGCCGCTCGAAATTGGATATCTGGGAAACGGAGTCGCTGGTGTAAGAAGTCGTTTCCGCCAGATCTCCCCTGACTTCTCCCAGAATCACATTATTCTCAATCATTTCCTGTAGGTTCGCCATGATACCGAGGTAGAAGTAAACAGTATCGTTACCTCTGAAACCTCCCGCCGTGCGCTCCATATCAGGTGTCAACATATCTTCACAGGACGTGGTGCTAACCCCAAATCCCAAAAGGAAGATGATCAGACTTAAAATCGATTTATTTTTCATTGTGTATAGATGTTTTGTGAGCTGTGTGGCTGCGGGGCCTTGCCGCCCCGCAGCACAGACACTTGCATTTATTCGTTGTTACAAGTTGATGTTCACACCTAAAGTAAAGTTACGTCCCTGCGAGAGATAGCCGGCATCTATTCCTTGAGACAGGACGCTGCTGCCGCAAGAGAACTCAGGATCGGTTCCTAAATACTTCGTCACGGTGAAGACATTGTTGGCTTCTCCCCATACGGAAATGCCTTGCAACCAACTCAAATTGACAGGCAGTTTATAGGTGAGACGCACTTTCTTCAATTTCAGGAAAGAACCGTCTTCGATCCAACGATCGGAGAAACGCTCGTTGTTCACCCACTCGGCATTGTCGGGAGACATGGCACGGGGAATATCGGTAAACTGTCCGGAATACTTCCAGCGGTTCACAACGGCCGTGGTCTGGTTATAAATATTATTGGCCGACTCCAACTGAGAACGCTGATAGTTGTAGACATCGTTTCCGAGCGAATACTTGAAATTGATGTCCAGCGTAAAGGACTTCCAGCTGAGACTCGTGAATATATTACCGAAAATATCGGGATTGGGATCACCGATCTCAACCATATCGGCCTCGTTAATCCATCCGTCACCGTTCTGGTCGATGAAATGAACGTCACCGGCCTTGAACTCACGATAGGGATCTTCACTCATTCCGGTCGGATAACGGAGATAACCGTAAGCACCTGCATCACGAGCCTCTTTGTCCGAAGCAAAGACGCCGGCCGTCTTATAACCATAGAACACTCCGACAGGACGACCCACCGCCGTCAGGATGTTGTTCTCGCCATAGATGGAAGAGGTGTAGCCATGAATCATATTCGGATCGCCTACTTTCTGGCCTCTCTCATCGAGCACATACGTCTTGATATAGTTGAGACTTGTCTCGGGAAGTTTGGTGATCTCGTTCTGATAATGGGCAACGGTAAATCCTGCCTGCCATTTCCAGTCGCGCGTATTGACCAGCACACCGGTCACGTTGACCTCGACACCGGAGTTCTTCAACTCACCGTCGTTGGCCCACATGTGGTTCAGACCGGTAATATCGCTCACGGCCTTACGCACCAACAGGTTTGTGGTCTTGGCACGATAGTAGTCTACACCCAGTGCCAGACGGTTGTCAAGCATGCTGGTCTGCAACCCTACATTGAAACGATGGGTGGTCTCCCACTGGATGGTAGGATTCTGGATGTTGGCCAACTGCAAAGCCGTAGCCCTATCCATGAACTTGATGTTGTCGAAATAGGTACGGGTTGCATAGTAATCCACATTGTCATTACCGCTCTGCTCGTAACCGGCCGTCAACTTCAGGTAATTGATGGAAGGCACCTTGAACCACTTCTCGGAAGAGATGAGCCAACCGGCCTGAACAGAGGGGAACAATCCCCATTTCACACCGCAAAGCTTCACACCGTCCTTCGCTTCCTTACCGAAACGGGAGGACGATTCCATCGTGGCCATTGCATTCAGGAAATACTTATTCTGGAAATTGTAATCTGCGTTCAGATAATAAGCAAGGTTAATCCAACGGTCATTGGTTCCGCCATATCCCAGATACTGCAAACTGGAGCCGATGTTCGGCATCTTGTCGTTGTCGTTGTTGTATCCCTGAAGGTAACTTCTCGAATAAGAGTAAGAAGAAAAACGGAAACCGCCAAAAACATTCAGGTAATGTGCTCCCAACTGACGCTTCCAGTCCACACGGAAATCATTGTACAGCGTAGTCTCCTTAGCGAACTGGCTACGGATGACGTTCTGTACATCTCCCAAACCGGGAACGGTCTTAACAGGAGTTCCGCTCTTGGGCAAGAAGTACTTCTCGTTGCTGCGGTTAATCATATAGCTGAAGCGGTCGGAAATGGTCAGATAACGGTTGACCTTATACTTGGGAGCCAGATTCACACTGAACTGCGTCTGCTCCTGATAGTTCTTGTTGTCTCCCTCACCGTTCTCCAGAATCCAGAAGGGGTTTACAAAACCTGCATACCCGAATGCTGAAGCAAAAGCGTACGGGTTGTTGTCGGCCTTATAATCCTTTCCGGAATATACTTTTTCCGAATAACCCAATTCCAATTGTCCCTGATTATAACCTACGAAATAGGAATAAGGACTGATAAAGGGAGACTGGATCAAGCCCAACACATTGGGAGATGAAATGTTGCGCGACGTATAGTCGGAAGCCCAGCCATTGTCAAGAATGTTATAAGCATTCCGGACGTATGACATGTCCAGTTCGGTGGTAAGGTCCTTGAACAACACAATGTCTGTATTGAAACGGATGCTCAGACGGTTGAAGTCATTATTCTTTGCCGTAGCGTCAGCCTTCGTATATCCCAAAGAAAGGTTATACATGGCAACATCGTCACCACCCTGTACGCTGACCTTGTAATTCTGCGTGAAGGAATTTTCATACAAATCCTTCTGCCAGTCCGTACTGTTGTGGTAAACCGGATAGAACAAATAGCTCGGGTCTTCATTCATGAAAGAAGGTACCGAAGATGTCTTGAAAATATCTTTGGCTTTTTCGGTTGTTCCGAGGAATTCCGTCACGTAGTTACGATACTGTCCGGCATCCATCATATCCATCTTGGAAGGTGTCAGTTCATAACCGCCGAAGACACGCAGATTGATACGCGTTACCAGACTCCGGCCACGCTTCGTGTTGATAAGGATGACTCCATTACCACCACGAGCTCCGTAAAGAGCGGTACCGTTACGCAGGACTTTCACTTCCTCGATGTCCTCGGGATCGACAATGCTGAACACATTGTTGACGAAACCGTCATGCAAAGAAACACGGTCGTACTGCATGTCCCAAACCACTCCGTCAATAACAATCAACGGCTGTGCATTGGCGTTCAGTGAATTCAGACCGTTCATAAACAATGCGGCACCCTGGGCAGGCATACCTCCACGGTTGATCGTACGGACAGAAGCATTCAGGTGGTTCTCTATTTCCTCCTCAACGGTTGTGGCACTGGTATTGTTCAGTGTCACGCCAGCCTGAGAATAAACCTGAGTACCATCGGTATAGATGCCTTTCAGCACATCCGAATACAAATTGGCATTCTGATCTGTCGCGCCCTTGATAGCTATCTGCGAAGCGTTATAATCGGGCAGCGATACATACAAGGAAGTGACAAATTCGGGAACTTTTATGGTATATGCTCCAGTCTCATCTGTAAGAGCGGTATAAAAACGGTTGTTCAAAGCCTGAATCCGTACACCAGCCAAAGGAGCCTTTGTTGCAGCATCGTACACAAAACCGGAAATCTCTTTCAACTCATACGCAGGCTCAGCCTTTTTCTTGGCCGGAGCCACGGGTGCTTCCTGTTCATCAACCTCGACTTCCGTCTGAGCCGACAAAACACATGTACCCGAAAGCATAAAGAGGCATACACCGGCACGCAATGCATCTTGTATTAAATTGATTCTATTCTTATTCATCGTCTTCAGATTTTAGGTTGCGGACAGGTTCAAGGATAATTTTATGAATACTCAGAGCCTTGCATTTTCCTCTCGTCTGCTGCGCATAAGACATCGAGATACGCAAAATCGGGAAACTCTCGGCTCCGTCAGGAAGCCCCCAGTATGAATACGGGAACTCGAAATCCTCCCACAGAGTAATCTCGCTTACCGCATCCTGCTTAACCCCAATAGTCTCGCCGTCACGCTCGAAAGGAACCGTCACTTTCCGATTGATCACATTCTTCTTATCATCCAGAATTTCTACATCAAACGTAGGGTTCTCGATAACTTCTTCACCCTTATTGTTATATTGAATGTTGTCCTTGCATATACGGTTTGGCACCATAATAGCTTTGATCCGGTAATGACCACTGAAAATATCTCCTAATTTTATATTTACCCTCAAGGCATTACGGCCATTCACTGCAAAATAGGCATACTTGTTGTCCTCGATTTCGCCCTCCACATCTTCGCTGCGGTTATCGGCAGTAAGGGTAACGGTCTGCCCTTTCTCCGTTGTAGCTCCGGTCACGCTGGCCAGATTGAAATACAAACCACTATCAAACATATCCAGCTCTTGCTCGGAAATGAAAGAATAAGCAGGATCCACATCATAGGTTTCAACAGGGAAGATATAACCGTTTGATGCCTTTACGGGATCAAGGGAATCGTCTCCGAATATGGGATTTCTGTTGCCCTTTCCTGCCTTATTGTAGAAAACCAAGCCGTTGGTGGAAATCAAAGAATCCTCATACAACACATGGTCAATGACAGCAGCCGAGTCGGATTTATCGACTCCGGTAAATTCCGTAGGATTGAAAAACATGCTTGAGATGATCAACTCCTGGGCGTTGTAATCTGTCAGTGAATCCGTGTTAAACTTTAATGCCCGGTTTCCGGTATTCTCAAAATTATCGGCGGAAGCAGACCACGTATAATTATACGACGGAGCATATTTCACCAAAGGCTTCACCGTATTCAAAGCACTCTCCCAAGCAGCATTCGTAGGAATGAGAGCAACATAGAGACTGTCCTCACTCTTGATCAATGCACCAGTAGCACTCAGCAACAAATTATTGTTGGAAAAAACGGAGTCGACATAGACCATCTCCCCCTGCTCGTTCATCGCACCGGGAACACTCAGTTCGGGAACAAATACAGTCTTGTCCACCTTAGGATCGCTCAGCACCGAATAGATGGAGGAAAACTCTTCCGAGGTACTCATATAATCATAAATGTTGTTGGCAAATCTGGACTGTCCGTCTATCACCTGCAACATTCCGTTGGAAGAATTGACATTTCCATAGTCGGGATCAATTTTGACACCATTGAACACATTATTGCCCGCATCATAATAGCAGAACTTCGAATTCAACAGACGCACCTGCTGGTTCTCTACGTTAGAGGCATAGTTGAAACGCGCTATATGATTCTGAACGAACTGCTTGGCCAACTCGTATTCCTTTTTTATGGCAGTTTGCACATCTTTGTTGTTGCCGGAACTGCGCAAAGTCTCAATCTCTTCCAGAATATTCCGATAACGCTGCGCATCATACGTCCCGTTTTTCGGAGCCCAAACTGTCAGATACTGGGGCGAATTCAGGAAATCCGAATAGAATTGCCTTTTATTATTATTGTCAATATCAGTCGTCAGAACTCTCGTTCTACTCAAAATCTCGGCAAAATCAGACAATTCAGAATTCGATTTAATATTCTGCCATATCGTACTGGTTCCGGACCCTGTAGTATCGACCACATCATAATGATCATCGGAGCAGGCGGTGAATCCGAGGAGCATTGCTGCTCCCAGGAATCCACCTTTTACCATATTAATATTCATAATTTTCATTGTGCAATGCTTTACATGTTAAATTACCAGATATCCTCAGGAGTAGGACCGTTATAAACCTGTGTAGGCACAAACTCGAAATAGTCCAGGAAGAACTGAGAGTCCAGCTTCTTCAATGCGGTTTTAAAGCGCAGATAATAGGTCTTATCCGCCTCCATATCAAATACGCCTACGATTCTGCGGATAGCGGCAACACTTCCACTTCTGCTACGCACAGGAGTATCAGCCTTTCCGTTTGTCACGGTAAAATACTGAGGACCTTTCAGGTAACCCTGGTTACGAAGGTTCTTGTCATTTTCCGCGTTCACCTCATCATCCTCGACATCAGCCACCCAGGGAATAGAAGATCCGCTTCCACCCACAGTCTGACGCATATCGTACGGAAGACCCGCCGGAGTCAATTTATCAGGATGATCACCGAAATAAATCTGTGCCATACCACGCAAGGAATTCATGGCAACACCCATGCGCAACTCGTAGGTTCCGCTCTTCGGAACCGGCGGCAGACGCAATACGAAATCATAAAGTCCCGTGAACATCATCTCATCGCCCTGATAATCATTCCAGCCACCGCCAGCGGAAGACCAAGCATCCATCAGATACAGAATATTAGTTCCACTGGAAACATTTAAGATGTTATCGATATATCCGATGGGAAATTTCGTATATTCATTACCACGGTTGTTGTTAGTCAGCAATTCGGGAAGCATGGTCACCATGTCGATGCGCATACGTTCTCCCGCCAGCATATTACGTACATGATCGCTATACAACAAGATCTTGGAAATGGGATAGAAGAAACCGTTCAACGCATTATTGTCATACTCTCCGTTCTCGGCAGACAACAAGACTCCGGCATCCTTGACTCCCGTCTCCCGATAGTCTCCGCCACGTGTATTATCGTACTCGGAAATACGGTTGACATAAACCTTATGATCCAAATCTTGCTCGAAACCGGCATCACCCACCTGAGTAATCTTGATCAGACCACGATGATTTCCCATCGTCGTATAGTAATCCCATACGTTCGTCGGACAATTGTTTCTCTGCGGCTCCTTGTTGTTACCATACTTATAATTGTACTCATTGTAATGATGTACCAAATTATTGTAGGAAATCTTTCCGTAAAGCAAATGGTAAGCCACAAAACGGTTCACCGCATTATCGGGATTTGTGAGATCATCGGCAGCCTCAGTGCCGTACACAGCCTGACACTTCTCCTTGATCACACGCATGACCTCGTCCCAGTTGGAAACTTCACCGGTCTCTTCATTCATCACCAGATTGATTCCCCACTCATTACGATAGACATCATCCGTCTCAACCAAAGCCGTGTAGCCAATTTTGCGGTACATTGGTATCTTAAAGGTACCGGGCACACCACTCTGTATGAAAGTCTCGCCATGATCCACAGCCTCGTATGCAGCATCATTCTCTTGCAAAAGAGAATTTGCCCATTCGGTAGCAGTAAGAAGATAGGACATGATCTTCATATTGCCGGCCAAAGCTATCAATTCGGGCAATCTGGCTGACGAAGGAGCTATCACAGCATCAACCACATGGATCATACCATTGGAAACTTCAATATCAAAACGAGTGACTTTCGAACTATTGTTGATGATGTATTCATCATTCTCCGTATGAACACAAGACAAGGAACGGCTGTTCAGATTCTGCTTGTTGAACGTACCGGATTCCGGGAAATCCGCCACTTCATAAGCAGACATGCCCTCGTTGTCAATGATACAACTGTTAGCCACCAACTGTGCGATTTCATCGCTTAGTTCCGACACATCAGTCGTACCGGCCACATTCTGCATATAAGTCTCCAATGCAGTATTGTCGGGAATGAACAAGGTATAGTTTCCTCGTGCAGACAATACACTGGCCAATGTCGAAGCGTTATCACGATTGCCAAAACGCACTCTCTCAAAAATGGCCTTTATCCCGGAGTACTCTGGCTTGGAGGACAGGAAATCCATTGCTGTCTGTTTTTCCTTGATGGCGAAGTTCGATTCATCAATATCCTCGGAACAGCCACTAAAACCCAACAGCACTCCAGACATCATCACACAAGCGATGAAGCTGAATAATCGAGTTAACTTTAATATATTCTTTCTCATAATATTAAGATTTTACTTACTGTATCTATCCCATACAGGATTCTGCTTCAGGTTATCGTTAACCTTCAATTCCTCAACGTAAAGAGGATTATAGAAGGCATCGATTTTTCTCAGGCGGTTCTTGACATTTGTAGCCAAATCAATATATGTAGTAAACAGGTCTGCAAAGTCGTTAGAGGCTTCTGCCTGACGTACAATATCGAACCAACGCTTGCCCTCGGCAATATACTCACGTTGTCTCTCATTATAAACCAGCTTCAAAAGATCTGCCGCATTCTTGGCAGGACTGGCCGTAGCATAGTCTGGCTTGAAACGGTCACTCATCAAGGTTGCACCCGCTGTTCCCGTGGCCTGCATTCCCGGATTGTAACGCTGGAAAATGGCATTCGTCAGTTTGAAACCTTCGTTCAGACCATTCACTCCGTCTTCGGCAGTAGCCTCTGCCTGAGGATCAGCCAAACGGGCAATGGCCTCAGCTTTGATCAGCATCACATCGCTCAAACGATAAACCGGCCAATTGGCGTTTTGGGAATTCTTCAAACGATAGCTTCCCGAAAAGTTCACTGACAGATCCGTCACATTCTCAGAATTGTAGACTGTCACACTGGTCAGGATATTCTTGTGAATGGGATAGGTTGAAGAGTTCGGCACTATACTGTATGTCTCACACAAACGGAAATCTCCGATACCGAAACCTCTGGAGGGTGACGGAGACTGGGAATTGACAGCAGTAACAACCAAGGCCGGATTTCCTATCATCTTTTTGGGAGACAACTCACTCGTACCTTCACTCAGACTCAAATAGGTGTTTATCGTATTGTTGACATTCTCCGATCCGTCAAACTGCAACTCAAAAATAGATTCCGATGAATTTTTGGAACCCCACAATGAATAATACACATTATCATAGACATTTGTCTTGGACATGGATCCGGAATTTCCCATAATTCTCAACAAATACGGATAGAGCAGATCTTTGTCAGCAGTATTTCCGCTTGAGGGATTGTCCAACAAATCCTTGTCATATTTTGCCTGATAATCATCCAGAATCCAGTTGCAGTTTTCCAAACTTTTTTCATAAGATTCTTTCTTCAGCAGGGTGACAAGTTCATCAGTAAGCTCCTCACCGTCGGGCATCACCAAATTCTGGTCATTGTCTTTATCCGCATGCTTTTCCAACATGGCGGCTCTCCAAAGATAGATATCCGACAACAGGGCACGCACTCCACGCTTTGTAAAGCGTCCTTTGTTATCCTGGGAGTTTCCATAGTTTTCAGCTGCATACTCTTTAGCCTCTTCCAACTGTGCTATCAGATTCGTCAAAATCAGTATGCCGTTAACTGCCGGAGTCTTGCTGCGCATAGCCTCTGCATCCGTACGGATCGAAACCGTCACATAAGGAACATTGCGGTAGGCGCGTACCAAATAAAAATAGTACAAGGCACGCAAGGCATACATCTCGGCCTTGATGGGCAGCCAGTCACTTCTGCGGAAACTGGGGTCCACTTCTTCTCCTGGAACCGTCATGGCCTCCCCTTTCTCCAATACCAAATTACAATAATTGATACCCGTATATAAGGGAGCCCAGTCGAAATTTTCATCTGTGGGCTGCAATACTGCCTGTTGCAGATTTTTCAAACTGGCATCATCCATTTCATTCAACACCAGATTGTCTGAACGTAACTCTCCCCAAATTAGGATTTTACCCGTACAATTCAGCATTTGTTTATAAGCGGCGGCACGGACATTATCCAAGTCTCCCTTCTCTTGCCAGAAATCCTCTTCGGTAATCTGGTCCGTAGGCAACACGGTGAGAAAATCATCGCATGAAACCATACCTCCGCCCAAGAGAGACAAAGATCCCGCAGCAAGCAATATACTATATAATTTATTTCTTTTCATTGTTCTCATGCATTAGAATCCAAAATTCAAACTAAACGTAAATGAACGGGAACGCGGTGTCTGCGAATTATCAATACAGGGGCTATAACCGCTGGCAGAATGCTCAGGATCCGTTCCCGAATACTTAGACCAGAAAATCAAGTTGTTTCCGGAAGCAGAAAGACGAAGAGAGCTCAAACCGTATTTCTTCAATTTATCAGCCTTCACGTTGTAAGAAAGCTGTATATACTGGAAACGAAGATAATCACCCGGCTCCACATAGCGGTCACTGATCAAGGCATTGAAAGAGTTACCTGCCTCTGCATTCATGGCACGGGGAATCTCGGTCACATTACCGTTCTTTCTCCAGCGGTGGTTAACGGCAGCACACTGGTTCTTGTTCGTTCTCATGTCCTCGGCATACATACGTGCCATATTGAGAATCTTATTACCCACACGGAAGTTGAAGTTTGTCTTCAGCATCCACTGACCATAGGTAAAATCAACACCGAAACCACCGTTCAACTTAGGATTGGAATTACCCAAGTACACGATATCCAATTCATTTATCTGACCATCGTGGTTAACATCTTCATAGATGACATCACCACCCTGGAACTGATAGTTTGTACCACCGTAATTGAACATCATGGGCAACGGGTTTCCATTCTTGTCATAGACAACCTTACCGGCCGCATCGTGCACAATAGGAGCTGTCTTATTCTGCGCTTTTGCAGTATTCTGATTACCATACTTGTCAAAGTACTGGTTCTTCGTATCGTTCAGGAAATATCCGTTATGGTCGTAGTCGTATGCGTACACTCCCTGATAGCGGAAACCATAAATACCTCCGAGCGCGTGGCCAATCTGAACACGGCGCATGATAGACTCATTCTTGTAGTCGAAGTCGGTATTGTTGCTGGCCAGCACCGTTGCGTCCATATCCGTAATGGTGTTGATATTCTGAGCAATATTGAAACGCAGGTTCATGTGGAACTTACCTTTCTTCAGAATGTCATTGGTATTCACATACAATTCCCAACCTTCGTTCTTCATGGAGCCGACATTGGCAGAGCTAATGGTGGAATAACCCGTAGAAGAAGGTATGCGCACATTGCTATTCATCAGGTCGGTTGTTTTCTTGTTGTAAATGTTCAAGTCGAACTTCAGCAAGTCTTCAAACAGATTCAAGTTGAAACCCAGGTTCCAGGACTTGGTTTTCTCCCAACGGATTTCAGTCAGACGCAGGTTGGAAGGATAGATAACCTGAACTCCGTTATACGAGCCACCTTGCGCATACTTGTTATAAATCAAGCCTTCACCGAAGGAAGCATTACCCGTGATACCCCATCCCGGACGGAAAGCGAGCATACTGACCACTTTCTTCAGGGGCTGGAAGAATTTCTCGTCACTGATGTTCCAACGAGCGGAAACTCCCGGGAAGAATCCCCATTTATTTCCGGAACCGAACTTCGTGCTTCCGTCAGCGCGCAACGTAGCCGTCAGAGAATACTTGGAACCGAACGAATAGTGTACGGATCCCGTACCGCTCATGCCATGTCCTTTTCCGTTGCCCGTATAAGGAGAATTCGGCCGTAGATAACCGGGAACTGAAGGATCGGTAATTCCGCCACCGATACCATAAGCACTGTAACCCTGCGAAGAAGTAGTATTTGAGTGAACCTCAAAACGTCCCATCACCTGCAACGAATGATCTTCATTGTAGAAGTACGGTCTGAACACCAACTGATGACGTGTCGTAAAATTCAGGCTCTTAAATTCGGAATTCGAAACTTCATTGACTCCGTCCGACCAAGACTTGGAAGTAAGTTCCGCCGGATAGTATGAATTCTTGGATTCGGTATAAGCGTTCATATGTACTTCACCGGTGTAATCCAAATGAGTTTCATCCTCTTCCTTACCCAACAGCTTATATTCCAACATAATAGTAGGAGTAATGGTATAAGTAGACCATTTTCTCCAAGCCCAATCAGCCACGGCTACCGGATTACAGTTGTCCACCCGGTCTCTCAGATAATAAGAAGTACGTCCGCTATTCGGTCCCACCAAACCGGGCCCTGTAGCAGCAGGAGGCATGATATAATATTCGCCCGTATTGAAATACAAAGGCGTACCGTCTGCCGTGGGAATACCTTCGATTCGGTAAACGCTCATATTTGGCATCGCATTATACGCGTACGAAAGCAGATTGTCATCGTAGTTCTTGTTCTGCGTGGTATAGGTCAAAGCAAAGTTTGAAGAGAACTTGATTCGGTCGGAAACATAATAATCCAAAGCCAGACGGGTGGTCAGACGGTCAAGGGTCTGCTTGATAATGGTACCCGTCTCGTGGTCGTAACTACCGGAAACACGGAAAGTGGCTTTCTCACCACCGCCGGAGATAGCCACACCGTAGTTATGGGTCTGTCCGAACTGTGTCACTTCCTTCACCCAATCGGTATTGGCACTGTAGTTACCGTAATATGCGGGATAATTCTGGTTATACATCAACTCAATGATACCGGAGGCAACGTCACTCTGTTTCGGGTTAAAGTAAGCCTCCTTCAGCATCATGGAGTAGCCGTCACCATCCAGCATCTTCATGCCGGAAGGCTGCCAGGCACCTGAAAAACGATAGCTGAAATTCACACGGGTCTTTCCTCTGGAACCACGACGTGTCTTGATCTCGATCACACCGTTAGAACCACGGGAACCCCAGATAGCGGTAGCTGCGGCATCCTTCAAGACATTGATGCTCTGAATATCTTCGGGATTGACCTGAAGCAACGTCGCAAACTTTTCTTCGTTCATGTCGTTGGCATCGAAGTCTTCGGTGTTATAATCTTCCAGAATATAGCCATCCACAACAATCAGCGGTTCCTGACTACCGTTAATTGAGGTGACACCACGAAGACGCATGCTGGTACCTGCACCCAGGTTACCGGAGTTGGCCACAATGTCAAGACCTGCGATCTGTCCCTGCAAGGCTTCACCGGCAGTCTCAAACGAAAGACCCTGCATCTCATCCATATTCAGAGACTGCTGGGCAACTGAGATTTCGCGTTCGGGAATCACCAGACCGTTCGATTTGATCTTACGCGTAACGGTTACGGTGGCTTCCTTCATCGCATTCTTATCTTCCAACTGGATACGGAAATTGGAATTCGCACCGATCGGCATACGTTTTGTAACATATCCGATATAAGAAACCTGCAACGTATTGTTTGGATTCTTGATCTGCAATGAGAAATTTCCGTTAGCATCAGTCTGGGTAGCCGAAACCGCACGGTTCGCTTTATCCATTTCGGCCACATTTGCCATGACCACTGGTCCGTCGAGCTTACTCCACACATGACCGGTGATGCGCTTCTGTGCAAAAGCTATCGAGCAACAAAAGCACAAGGCAAGAGTCAATAGATACTTTATGTTATTCATGATATTATGTATTATTTTCTAATTCTGTACTTTGCAAGGAAAGCTTTCGCCTTTGCCCGAGTAGCCCAAGCACCGTCATAGCGACCTCCCTGAAGGGGCATGAAGTTCAACACCTTACCCACCTGATGTATTACGGCATAGGAAGAGTTGGTAATATTCGTTGCCGTCGCTGAGGGAGCCTTGTCGAAGTTGGCATCGCGTGCCAGGAGGTTATAGGGTTCGATGACATTCTGTGTCGTACCGTTGCGGTCCGTCACCGTGATGGCACCGTTCGTCTGCTTCATCGCAAGGAAGATGTAGGTGTTCTGCTCGTTGTCGATGCAGGATGTCTGATAGCTACCCTCGCTGGTCACATTGTCCACAAAGAACGACTGATCCTGGAAATGATATTTCACAAAGTTGATCAGCATGGTGATCATGGCCTGAGCCTTCAACTGGTTCTCCGGACTGAGTTTGACCTCATCACCCTCGGTAACCGTATTGCTCTCGATGAAACTCTCGATTTCCTCGTAGGTAGGAAGACCTTTGGAACGGGCTTCTTCGATGGCGGCATTCGTCGGAGCATAAACAGTATAGCGGTAGTTGTTGAAGAAACGCACCAGTTTCTCGCCCTGTACGGGGTTATAACCATTCGCATTCGTAAAGATACGGTACTTGTTCTGCTCGGCCGCCCATTCTTCCGGAGTCATGTCGCGCATGGTGCCCTCTTCGGCATTCACCACAATCTTCCTCTTGAAACCTGCCAGTTTCAACAGGTCCTCGGAGAAGGAAGTTTCGCAAAGCTCGAAAAACTCGGAGAAATGCTCCTCGTCACGACTCAACACATTATAGACGGAACGCGTGGTAGCCTGCATCGGACGATCCAGGAAGTAAGTCATACCATTACCGTAACCTTTGACTCCATCCACCTCGCCACCGGTCTGGTCGTAACCTTCCGTCACCACGCAATCGTGGTCATTTTCAGGATATTCATCACTGTTGAGCTGCACCTGCAAACCGCCATTCACTACCATGCCGACATTGTTGTCCGAAGCATCGCCCTTCGACTTCACCAGAACGGGAGCGCCGCTACGTGACAGATAATACTTTGCCGGGCCGGCAACACCTTGTTCATCGTCATTTTCATGTACCACAATATGCTGGTCCATCATATCTATCAGAAGACATTTCTTGATCAGACCCGTTCCGACACTCAATGACTGGCTGGGAGCAGAAGTGTTTGCTAAAGCCGAGCCAGACGGTTTTTCCGTATCTTCGGGACGCTGTCCGGTAGCTACGTTATACTTGAATGCGTCGGCCTGAATCGGAATAACCGGATTGTTCTTGTTGCTGTACTTCAGACGCCAGTAACGATAGAAACTGGAAGCTGCAGCATTACGGGCCAGTGACATAGGATCGACCAGACCGTAAGAACCCAGGGCATCGTCCGTAGGAACAAAGAAAGAGAAACGGCTCTGCATGGCCTTCAGGTATGTACTGTAGTACTGTTTCAAAGGAGCATTGTTAAATGAGTTTCCTTCAATAAAGTTTTCATCGGCACGAGCAATGGCACGCATGATTCTCGCATTCTCGGAATACAAGGCCGGCGCGATTACTGCCGCATAGTCAGCGGGAGGAATCACACGTTTCATCACATAAACCACACCGTTGTTGGCCATCAGCACTTTTTCAAAGAGATTTCTATATGCAGCCTCGTCCGGATAGGTAGTGGCTGCAAACATGTTGTCCTGAGCATCGTTCATGATGGTCAGGTACTTGCTGGGGACACTTTCATTGAAGGAGTCCTTCATCAGGTTGTTGATAAGCGCCTGAATGATATCCAGAGGGATCTGATAGAGATTGTAGAGCAGGTTCTCCCTGGTATTCTCCTTTTTGGCGTATCTCTCCATCAGAACACGTCCCTGTCCGTCGATGAAAAACTCTTCCATGGCAGCGTCACTGGGCACGAACATGGCACCCATGTCGTTCTCCTTCACGGTCGTGGAGCTGATGGCATACTCATTCCATCCCGGATCGTAAGTCAGATAGGGAAAATCATTCAGAGGAATGATGGTCTTGGAATCTATATTGACCGAAGTGATCGGTCCTGACTGAGAGCGGCTGGAGATATAACGTTTCTCGTAAACATCCTGATCGCCGATATCCTGCAGATTGCGGAACAGCTGAGTCAGCTCTGCACTGTAGAACGGCGCACTGAAACGGTCCAGCATGGCACTGAACAAAGAAGTCTGTCCGTTCGAGCGGATCACTTCCGCCATATTGGGAGGAGTCACCAGCACGGAATCAAGCACGTTGAAATAGCCGTTCAGACAGGTCACATCTTCATCCACCACACGACTGCCATAGATGTAACTGCGATTCTCGGCATCTTCGGCCCAAGGCTCGGCAAGATTCAGGATAAAAGCAATGTCGGAATGCTTGATTTGCTTGTCCTTCAACTGACCTTCCAAAAAGTGCGTCATCATGGGAGAGGTCTTGTCAAGGGCCATGTAAATACCTGGGGTACCTGCCTGGGTGTAAGTATCCCAGAAGCGTTCATCTCCTATAACCGTTCCGTCTTCCTGTGTCTCAACCTCATTCAGATTATGAGGAAGTTCTTCGGGCTTCCAGAAACGGATGGTGTCCGTAGCCGAAGCAGCCGTTCCCTGACGCAGACAAAGGTTCTTACCTTCACTACCCTCCGTATTCGACATCATTTCGAGCACGTAGGGGTTGTTCAGCATCGCATTGTTGAGAAGCAAGCGCTTCTGAGCCTTTGAAAGCTGTTCATAACTGCGGACAGGCTGCCCGTTACCATCTTTCCAATTGTTATTGGCAAAGAATTTGGCATACGCATTTTCATCGGCTACAAAGAGAGTCTTACTACCCGTCTTGGATAGCGTCTCTGCATAGCCTAAGTCATCGATCAGCCTAACCACTGTGCGGAAATTTCGAGCTTTCAATTCGTCATAAATACTCCCGCCCAACGTTGTCGGGGACGTCTCATCGAGGTCGTAATCGTCTGAGCAAGAGTACGTAATTCCGCATGTCGAAAGCAAACACATTGCACCCAGCAATGTTTTTTCCATTCTGCAAAAACGGTTTTTCATACGCATTAAATCAATTAGTTATATATTTTTTGTTCTATTTTCCATGCTGCGCATTTGCCTGTAGAATGGAGCAAAATTAATGGTTTTTTATTATTTCCATAAAATATTTCCCATTAAATGCTCATTCGTTAATATTTTTTAATAATCAATTCTGTTCATTTGTTAATTTCGCCGATGCCTGTCAAAGAGCCAAAAAATCTTACATGTTGTAAAGCATAACCCCTGATTCCACAGTCATAAGTTCCATCCTTTTCACATTTTGTCCAGTGCGGGCCGCACCGCCACTCCCTCAACTTCGATCAGCCACTCGGGACGGCAGACACGCGCGTCTGTGATGAGCAGCGGCACTTCGGGAAAGCGCAAGGCCAGATATCGCGCCACGGCAGGATAGTCGGAGATGTCACGCAGATATACAACCATGTATTTCATATCGGACAGTGCCGCGCCGTCCGCATTCAGCAGTTTTTCGATATTGAGAAACAAGCGGCCGGCTTGCGTCAGGACATCCCCGGCGTGAAGACACTGCCCGTGCTTGTCAATGCTGGCCGTTCCGGAGATAAAGGAGAAACGTCCGCCCGGCAGAGTCAGCGACGTCCCGCGCTCGAACGCCACACCATACTCGTGCGTAGGATTCAGATAATCAGGAGCATGAAGATATTTCACGTCTTTAACCCCCTCGCCATCCATCGAAAGAAAATCAATGGAGACAACGGCTTCCCTGTTGTCCGGATAACCGCCAATGCCTGTCGACGCGATATAATGCGTGTCGGCCGTAAGGCCTTCCTCGGCAAAAATACGGTTGCGACCACTCACTACCCCCGAGTAATGACGGTCCACATCGCGCACATAAATCCATGTACGATGGCAGTTGTCCTTCAACGACATCCCCTCTTCCCGCAACAAATCCACATGGCGGCGAAAAGCCTCCACGGTCTGCTCCTCGGCATTCAGACCGCGCACCTCGCCGGCCTTGAAACGCACAGAGTGAAACAGCGCGCGCATTCCTCCTCCCGTCACCATGCAGCAATCGGGAGTTCCTGTCTTCCGCATGTCGGAGCATTGCGAGAACCACAGCTGAAGCGCCACTTTCGATCCGTTCAGCAAGGGCTGTTCTATATAGGACACCGCCCCTGCGGAAAGGTAGCAGGAATATAAAGAACCGGCCCGAAACTCATCCCACTGGTTGGCTGCATCACTCAGATAGACCCGTGTCTGCACAAGAGCCGCAGGAGTGAGGCCGCGCTCCACCATCCATTCCCGCAAAAGCACCTTCAGCTCCTGAAGCTGGTCGGAAAAAGTTCCGTGATGCAGCGGAACCAATGTCTGAAATATGTCTGTCTCCTTCATTATACAACTTATGTCCGCCACGGCGGAACCCGCTTCAAAAAAACACTCTTATTTATTATAGAACACTGAGCCTGCCCTGAAAAGTTTTCCTCTCTCTCATCAACCGGCAGACCAGTTCCACGAATTCAAAATTCTTCATTCCCCAGTCGGGGGCAATCAGCATCCCGCGCGGCGACTGCGACGTAAAACGCTCTACGGCAATTCCCGGACGCAGCCGCTCCAAAAAGTCTACCACCAACGCTGCATACTCTCCGGCTTCATACAGTCGGAAATCATCGGGACAGACCTCGTATTCACGCGCCATCCGCGTTCCTCTGACCAGTTGCAGCTGGTGCAACTTCAACGTATCGAGCGGAAGCTCGGAAATCTCCGCCGCACGGGCCACGATGTCTTCCCGCCGCTCGCCGGGCAAGCCCAGAATCAAATGCGCACCCACGGCAATTCCCCGTTCGGCGGTACGCCTCACGGCCTCGGCCGCGCAGGCGTATGTATGTCCCCGGTTGATGCGCTTCAGGGTTTCGTCATCCGTTGTTTCCACACCATATTCTATCAACACAAACGTGCGGCGCGACAATTCCGAAAAATAGTCCAGCAGTTCCTCCGGCATACAATCCGGCCTCGTCCCTACCACCAGTCCCACCACCTTGTCCGTAGCCAGCGCTTCCTCATACAGGCTCCGCAAATGCTCCAGCTTGCCATATGTGTTGGTATAAGACTGGAAATAGGCCAGATACCGCATTTCGGGATACTTCCGCGAGAAAAAATCCTTGCCGTCCTCCAACTGCTGCCTGACGCTGCGGTCCTCCCTGCAATAATCGGGATGGAAAGAGCGGTTGTTGCAATAGCTACATCCCCCGCGCCCCACTGTTCCGTCACGGTTGGGACATGTGAATCCCCCATTCACCGAAATTTTCTGAACCTTTCCGATGAAATATTTCGACAGGAACGCCGAAAATTCCGTATATGGCCTGCGTTTTTGCATTGTCCGACAATTCGCCGCAAATTTAGTGCTTTTTTTTGAATTTTCCCTACAAAATTCCAACTGCCGAACCAAAGAATATCACATCTTCCAATTCTTATGGAAAAGACTATCCACACAGCCGAAATCTCATGCTTTCTATAGAAAAAAATGCAAGTTGCGCACAAATGACCCGGATTCCGAATCATAAAGCATGTTAATTAACATTTGCTTTCCGCTCCGAAATGTTGTATATTTGCGTCAGCAAAGTAGAAGTACCCTGAAAAGCCGCGAAATCGCGGCTTTTTTTCGATGCTAAACGTGAAAAAAACATAGGATCTTGTTGAAAAAAGGTCCTATCTTTTTTGAAAAACATACTATGTTGTGAAAAATAGGTCTATTCCCATTCCTATTTCGAAAAACCTCAAAGTTAAATTTCATGTCGAGCCATTAAAAAAGAAGAAAATACAGCCATGTGGTTTTCGAGGCATTTCAGTTTGGCACACTTTTTGCTATGAACCTCAGCCAACCTGCCGTTTTGCTCCCTCCGTCCAAACCTGCAAAAACCGTTCGTATATCTGCCGGAAAATAAAAAAGCCGCAATCTCTTGGCTGTTCCGATAACATTTCCTAACTTTGCAAATAGTAATCATTCTTAAAATCATACAGCCTATCGAATAGACATTACTTGTATAAACAATAACAGAAACAGTAATGGACAATTTAAAACTGCGCACAGACGAACAACTGGTCGCGCTCTATTCCTCCGGAGTGAATGAAGCATTCGACACGTTGCTGATGCGCCACAAGGACAGGCTATATTCCTATATATTCTATATCGTACACAACGCCGATATCGCCGATGATCTTTTTCAGGAGACGTTTGTCAAAGCTATCATGACCATCCGTCAGGGACGCTACGTCGAAACCGGAAAATTCTATGCCTGGCTGACCCGTATCGCCCATAATCTTATCATCGACCAGTTCCGCACGGAAAAGAACGAGAACACCATATCAAACGAAGAAGCCGGAACCGACCTGTTCAATAACGCCGCCTTGTCAGACAGCAGCACGGAAAGCCGGCTCATTGCGGAACAGACCTTGAACGATGTATGCCGTCTGATGGAACATCTTCCTGAAAACCAAAGAGAAGTAGTTCACATGCGCTACTATCAGAACCTGAGTTTCAAAGAAATTTCCGACATCACAGGCGTAAGCATCAACACCGCGCTGGGCCGTATGCGATATGCCATTCTGAACATGCGCCGAATGGCAGAGGAAAACCACATTTCGCTCCATTTAGGCTGACAGCATTACCAATCCTGTCCACAGCTCCGCCACACATGCCATGCAGCTTTTTGCATGGCATTCTTCTTTCTTGTAAATTTTCCGCCCTGCCACCATAATAAAACGCCTTTCACTGCGTTTTATCTATACAATAATACAAACATTACACAATCTCCGGCCCATGAACGATTCTACACAGCCCGTCCTGTCTCCGCACGAAAAGACCCTGCAATACCTGCGCACATTTGCCCGCTTCTATTGCCCTCCGGCCCCCACAAACAGACAGCGGGAAACAGAAATGGCCCGCCACATAGAATCCATGACTACGGCAATATGCTGAAAATGTTGTCAACCGCTACATTTTTCCTATTGCCAAGCCACAAAAAAAGAGTACCTTTGCAGGGTCCGCGTCCATCTCTCCGGATGCGGACCTTTTTAATGCGTCATGTATCAAGCTAAAGAACCGTTATGAAAAAGATCCTGCTTTTAGGCTCAGGAGAACTGGGCAAAGAATTTACCATCGCGGCCCAGCGCCTCGGACAGCATGTCATCGCCTGCGACTCCTACGCCGGCGCTCCCGCCATGCAGGTGGCCCACGAACACGAAGTCTTTTCCATGCTGGACGGCGAAGCGCTGGAACGCGCCGTCAGCAAACACCAGCCCGACCTGATTGTACCGGAAATCGAAGCCATCCGCACGGAACGTCTCTATGACTTTGAAAAACAAGGCATAAAGGTGATACCCTCGGCACGTGCCGTCAACTTCACGATGAACCGAAAAGCCATCCGTGACCTGGCAGCCAAAGAACTGGGACTGAAAACAGCCCGCTATTTCTATGCCCGCACCTTTGAGGAACTGAAGAAGGCTTCGGAAGAAATCGGCTTCCCTTGCGTTGTCAAGCCCCTGATGTCCTCCTCGGGCAAAGGACAGAGCCTGGTAAAATCGCCGGACAAGCTGACACATGCCTGGGAATACGGACTGAGCGGCAGTCGCGGAGACATCAAAGAGCTTATCATTGAAGAATTTATAGATTTCGACAGCGAAATCACACTGCTCACCGTCACACAACAGAACGGCCCTACCCTGTTCTGCCCGCCTATCGGCCACGTACAGAAAGGCGGCGACTACCGCGAGAGTTTTCAGCCTGCCCATATCGCTCCGGAACATCTGGCCGAAGCACAGCGCATGGCCGAAAAAGTGACGCATGCCCTGACCGGAACAGGCCTTTGGGGGGTAGAGTTTTTCCTCAGCCACAAAAACGGCGTATACTTTTCCGAACTGTCTCCCCGACCGCACGACACAGGTATGGTGACATTGGCCGGCACACAGAATTTCAACGAATTCGAACTACACCTGCGTGCCGCTCTGGAGCTTCCCATTCCTTGCATCAAACAACTCCGCATCGGGACCAGTGCCGTCATCCTGTCTCCGATAGCCTCTGACGACACTCCCCGCTATCGAGGCCTGGAACAAACGTGTGAGGAAGACGCCGACCTGCGTATTTTCGGCAAACCGACCACCCGCCTCAACCGCCGTATGGGAGTTGTAGTCTGCAACGGTCCGCTTGATGCTAACCTCGATGCTTTGCGCGAAAAAACAAAGCGTCTGGCAAATTACGTGGAGGTTTATTAAAGAAAAACGCCACTACAATTTGTCCAGTTTTTTTACTCAAAAAAACAGACTATACGCACAAATAACATTCATAAACAAAAGATTACAGAAAGTATATCCATAACGCAGAAAAAATACTGTACGCCAACATTGGCGTACAGTATTTTTTTCGACAATCCCCACAGATATAAGCATTTCCTGGCAGTATATCTTTTCCCGGATTCTTCACTGAAATTCATCGCGCTACGAATTTGTGGCCGAAAGATGGCGCTCCAGAAATTTCTCCATAGCCCGATAAAAATCAAAACGGTTTTCCTGATTGTGAAAGCCATGCCCCTCGTCCTCCTTCACCATGTATTCCACATCCACTCCCCGCGCCCGTAACGCCTCCACCATCTGGTCGCTCTCGGCCTTGTTCACCCGCGGATCGTTGGCCCCTTGGGCAATGAACAACGGAACACGAATGCGGTCGGCATGCAAAGCCGGGGAACAAGCGGCCAGCATTTCACGGTCCTTCTCAGGATGTCCCACCTGTTCGTACATCATCTCCAGCATAGGTTTCCAATAAGGAGGAATGGTCTTCATAAAAGTGAAAAGATTGGATACTCCCACATAATCAACCGCACAAGCATACAGATCGGGGGTGAAGGTAACACCTGCCAACGTGGCATAGCCGCCATACGAACCACCGTAGATGGCGATGCGATGGGGATCGGCCATTCCGGATTCCACCAGCCATCTGACACCATCCGTTATATCGTCCTGCATGGCCCGGCCCCATTGCTTGTAGCCGGCTTCCAGAAAACGGCGGCCGTAGCCCGTAGAACCGCGGAAGTTCATCTGGAAAACGGCATATCCGCGTGAACAAAGAAATTGTACCTCAGAAGAATAGCCCCACGTATCGCGTGCCCACGGACCACCATGCGGATTGACTATAAAAGGCAGATTGCGGGCATTTTCAGGCGTATAGCCCAAAGGAAGCGACAGATAGGCCTCTATATGAAAACCATCGCGCGAAGTGTAAGAGACCGGATGCATCTCTACCATATCCTCCTCTTTCAGCCACGGAGCCAATTCGGCAATTTTACGGGGGACATCTTCTTCCGTATCATAATAATAGTAAGCACCACGCGTTCTGTCACCGCCCACATAGATAAGATATTTTGTTTCGCTCTTGTCGGTATCGGCCATCCCGAAACGGCGGTCGGGGAAATGCGCCTTCAGGCGTTCCCGAAAAGTCCGCTCCTGCTCGTCAAAATAATGACGGACGGTATCTTTGTGGCCCGTACAGAAAACTCCCAGCAACTTCCGGCGTTTACGCGAATAACTGATACTGCAAATGTCATACTCGGGATTCTCGTAAAGCAGTTCTTTCTCCTCACAGGTTTCAGGATCCATCAGCACAAGCGCCACTTTGTCACGACCCAGATTTGTCGCGGCATAGACCATACGGTTGTCGGGGGTAAACTCCATAAAATTCACCATCTCCTTGAAGTTGGTAGTGAGAACGGGCCGGAAGGGTTCTTCCTCCGTAGCCCGATACAGAATCTGCGTGTTCACACCGTCGACAATGGCGGTCACGGCCCTCAGACGTCCGTCATGGTCCGTCATCCATCCCTGCCAGTTGCCCGGGTTCTCGGCCAACATGGTCAGTTCGCCTGTCACCAGGTCCAGACGGTAAGGATCGAACACCTCCGGATTACGGCGGTTCATCCCTATAAGAATCTTGTCGGGCACCTCCTCCAAATCATCAATGATGCTGGTCCGCACACCGGGAAAATCGGTATATCCCTTCATGTCCGTTCCGTCAAGATTCACCCCGTAAAGCCTATAGTTCTCATCACCGGCAGTGTCCTTCATGAAAAGCAGCCGACGGTTGTCCGCCCACATATATCCCGCGATACTCCGCTCCGTTTCGGAGGTGATACGCAGTGCCTCCTCCTCTCCCACACGCCGCACAAAAATGTTCATACGGTCCTGATAGGGAGCCATATACGAAAAATACTTTCCGTCCGGCGAAATCTGATAGGCAGTCTGTTCGGAATTGCGAAAAAAATCTTCAAGAGGAATCCGGGAAACTCCGGACTTTGAAAAAGAAGTAAATGAATTCATCTATTTATATTTATCTGTTTTCTGCCTGCAAAGGAAATTCAAAAAAACGAAGTAAGCAAGCCCGGAAGCCCAATCTTCCCAATCTGCCGCCTTTCTGACCGTTTTTATTACGAGACGATTTCAGAAGAGACCACTGAAGATAGACAGCTGTAGCGGCATCATTTTCTTTTGTTGGCACTTTACTCTAAAAGCGCCGCGGTTTGTCATACCCTGATGTGGAGGTATATCGCTAAAGCCGTCTGAAGGGCAAGCACAAGAGGCACTCCTATGGTGAACTTCTTGTGCATAGTCTTATGATGCCATACTTTCATGCCCGTCCATGCACCGACACTGCCGCCAATGACCGCCATCGCCAGCAGCATAGCCTCTGATATTCGCCATTTCCCTCTTTTAGCCTTATATTTATCAATGCCGTACAGGAAAAATGTTATTATATTGAGTATAAGAAAGTATATACCAACGATGTGATGATAATTTGCCATAGCTATTCCTTTGTCTTGCAAAACGTATTCCATTGTTTGACAGGAGTTTTCCACTCTTTTGAGTTGTCAAAGAAACTGATTTGAAGTTGCTTTTTCCACGGCTCCCAGTTGCCACAGATAGTGCCATCGTGAGCAATGACAGGAAAGAATATGCCATTTTTGGTATAGGCATGAGAAGTATGTTCAGATGCAATCACCAACCCTCGGCTCTTGTAACCAATCAGATATTCGTCAAACGGTGGTAGGAGTAAAGTCGTTCCTTTGCGAAACCCTTTGGTACGGCAAGAGGCGAGCAGATAGAATGTGTAACCACGCCATGTCTCTTTGTGCAGTTCTGCCGACAACAATTCCATTCCCCTGCGGCAATCAGTAGAATTCATTCCTGTCCACCAGACAAAGTCTTCAAAGGTTGCCGGTGAATGGCTTTGAAAGTATTTCCTTGCGAGCCACATCAGCATCTCTTCCCGGTCCAACTTCGGGGTACGCATTACTTTCTTATCCGCGAGGGCGTATGTAGCTTTCATGGGTGACAGGTTCCCGCTACAGAGAGTACCACTCAGTTCTGCCATGCGAATATGGTAAGACAGCCGGTGATTGTCCATGATGATGCCTTTTGCAGTCAATGCCTCTGCAAAATCATCTTTCGTCGCACTCTTTTTGTCATCCGTAACCTTTATCAGCACTTCCCGAATGGAATGAAGCTCCCTGTCGTCAATCGTTATGTGGTTTGACTTCATCCATCCGTTGATTATCCTCCTTGCATTAGGTGCACAGAGATCAAGCATCCACCAATAGTCTTCACCGGCTACAAGTTGCCAGGTGCCTCTTAACAAGTGGAGGCGGATGATTTTCCCCGAGTTGTATGCCTTCTGAAACTCTTGGAGTGACGGTTTCCTGGTACGCATCTCTACTGCCCATCTTACCATGCGATAATCCTGGGCCTGCATGGCACCCATGTGGGCCACAACCTCTACAGGAGACGTGAACTGCTGACTGATCAGTTGCTGCGAGAGCAGTCGTATTGCTACAGGATTCATCATTTAGCCGTTTCGGGAATAAAGTTCTTTCCAATCCGATAATCGATATTCGCTTTATGCGCCTGCTGGTGTTGGTATTTCCGGGGAATGCGGTAAGTTTTTCCGTCTTTGATAAGGTGGGCTCCTGTTTGCTGGAAATAGAAGGGAATATCTTTCTCTACGCATTGCCGGCGAATGTCCAGTATCCAACTATAATCGCAGGGACGGGCATTCAATCCAGACTCACCACCCACGGAAACCTCTTCAATGGTGTTGTCAAGATAGCCGGTCAAATCAACCGGCCCGATAAGTGGCGCAACAATCACAGACTTATGCTTGATGGGCAAGGCTTTGAAGAGAGGCATCCGATAATCGGCCATAGTTTGGTTTTCTACCGTACAACCTATCAACACGTTATCATATCCATCATGCCAATCCTCGGGCAAACACTCCTGTAGCCGATCAATACGCTTGGTAAAGAAATAAAACCGGCAATCCTTACGTATCTTCATCATCAGCCAGCATTCCTCCCTCCACTCATCTGCGTCTTTGAGAAGAAAATCGGACGTGAAACAAGTGAAGACAATACTGCCAGCAGGAATCTTCCAACTGCCATCACGTTTTTTCTTCAAAGGCAAATTGAAAGCTAAAGTCTTGCGACATTCGCTACTGGCAACGGAACTGCCATACATCTCGTCCTGCCGATATACATAGCAGTATTTGCACCCCGGACTAATCTTTGTGCACCCATGCCATGGATTCCAATTCTCGTAGATCACATCCATGCCATTTGTTTTTCTTTTGCCGGAAGATGTCTTCATACTCACTCCCTGATAAAATGTGGAAACAGTTCCTCTCCATGATCAGGAGAATATCTGAACCCCTCGTAGGCAAAAGATCTCAGTTGTTCCGGCAAGGTTATTTCGTTTTCGAGAATATATCTCACCATAGCTCCACGGCATGATTTTGCCCACACAGCCTGCATCCTAAGTATTCCATTGGGCTGACGGACATAGAATAAGGGATGAACGATCTTAACCTCTTCCTTCACCCGTTTCCAGTCAAAAAGATGCTCGTACTCTTCTGTAGACAGATGTATCAAAATACCATCATCCGACTTCACGCTATCTATCAGCACATCTGTCAGTTTTTCTTTCCAATATAAACGGATCGGCTTGTCGTTTGTTGTCTGCAAACTAACGCAATGTTCCATACGGTAAGGCACTATCGCATCCATCGGTCTGAGCAGTCCATACAGAAAACTGGTGATCCAAAGGTGTTTTTGACCGAACAACAAGGTTTCATCCGAAAGCGTGTTTGCCTTCAGATGTTTGTAGGCTTGACCATTGTAGGCAAGGATGGCAGGCATGGAAGTTGCACAATGAAAGTTCTGATAGCGTCTCCAATTTTCAGTGGCCAACTTTCTGCTGCAATTCAACTGACGGGCAAGCTCATCTATATCCATCAAAGCCATCTTGGCAGCCAATTCGTTGGCCACAGATTGGAAGAGCGGAGTTGTAAGAGTTGCCTTCCCAGCCCTATCATACATTATTTTTGCGTTAGCGAGAAGTATCTGCACAAAATCAGAGTTACATTACTATATCATTAGATCATGCTGCCTGCTTCTTTCCTTTGCGGATGGCATCGGTTATCTGACTACCCCTTTTATATATGTAGTTCAACATCTTTCCCAAATGGAGCAAGAGATAATCCAGCCATCTTAAAATGCTGCCTGGCAAATGGAATGCCGATAATGGTGATAAACAACAACGTTCCGAAGAATATGTGCATCAACCATGCCCAAAGACCACCGAAGACAATCCATAGGATATTCAGCGGTATACGGATGCAACCAGTGGGACTTCCCGTATCCTTAACCTCTGCTCCGAAAGGCCACAGACACAACAAACCTATCTTAAACGTCTGTAACGCTACAGGAATACCGATAATGGTTATGGCCATAGCCAGACTTCCAGTGAAATAACCGATGGCTGCTTCGAGACCACCGAAGAGCCACCACAGCAAATTACCTATTATACGCATATTCTATTCCTCTTTATTCCTTTTCTTCAACGAAACACTGTGTGATTCACAATTCAGTGTCACTCCATACTTCTTGAGTATGTGGAACACAGCACACTCCTCGGACAATGTTTCAACCATTCGGATAACCCAAGAGGGCTTTGCGTCAGGGAAAGCTCATTGAAGAGGGTTCCAGCCCTGTGCTTTCAGTTCGAATTCCTGTCCGTCGCGGGCTATCAGGGCGCAGCCTTTTTCGGGATGCGTGATGTGTCCGATGACACTGACATCTTCCAGAGCGCAGACTTTCTCGTGATCGGTGAGCGGAACAGTGAACAGCAATTCATAGTCCTCACCACCGTTTAAGGCACATGTAGTCACGTTCAGGTTGAACTCTTCGGCGGCTGCGGCCGTCTGGTAGTCAAGAGGGATGCGCTCTTCGTAGAGGCGGCAGCCGGTATTCGAGGAGTGACAGATGTGCAGGATCTCCGAAGACAGTCCGTCACTGATGTCGATCATGGAAGTGGGACGAATGCCGGTTTCGCGCAAGGCCTCAATAATATCACGGCGCGCTTCGGGCTTGAGAATACGTTCTATCAGATATTCGCGGCCGCTGAAGTCCGGCTGTGCAGCTTCCGCATCGGAAGCAGGCCTCGAATTGAACACAGCCTTTTCGCGTTCCATAATTTGCAGGCCCATATAGGCGGCCCCCAGATTGCCGCTGACGCAGATGAGATCCGTATCGCAGGCACCGTCACGGCGTGCGATGTCCTGTTCTTCGGCCTCGCCGATACAGGTGATGCTGATAGCCAGACCGGTCAGCGAGGAGGTGGTGTCGCCTCCCACAATATCAACCCGGTGCTTCTTACAGGCACGCCGCAGGCCGGCATAGAGCTGTTCCAGATGTTCGACGGAGAAACGCCGACTCACAGCGATACTCACCAGCAACTGACGGGGAGTACCGTTCATGGCATAGATGTCCGAAAGGTTCACCATGGCCGCTTTGTAGCCCAGATGCTCCAGCGGCGTATAAGTGAGATCAAAGTGGATGCCCTCCATCAGCATGTCTGTCGTAACAAGCATACGGAGTTTCGGGTCCGTTCCGAGAATGGCGCAGTCATCTCCTACACCTTTAAGAGTGCCTGCGTTGAATTGCGGCAGGTCTTTTGTCAGCCGGCGTATCAGGCCAAACTCCCCGAGAATGGATATGTCAGTCATGAGAGAAACGCGTCAGAAATAGAATCCCAATCCGATGCGCGCTCCCACAGTGCTGTTACCGCTGAAGTCGTGCAGACTCATCTTATAATAAAGTGCCGGCTCGATCGTGATGAAGTGGTTCAGGTAGAAGGCGTATCCCACCTCAACGGGAATCATCACATCGTTATTGTTTTTTGTGAAGTGATTGTATTCTGCTCCCGCTCCAAGGAACAGGCCGTTCTGGCTGATGTAATAACGTGCCCCTAATCCGACACGTACATCATCGACGTTACGGGTGTGTTCGTAGCCGATGTTGGCTTTGAGCAGAAAACAGTCGCTTACGAAAAGACCGCCGTCAAGATCGAGTCCCAAACGAAAGCGTTCGTTGGTGCTATATGATATGCCCAGTCCGGACAAGGAGGCACTCAGGTATTTTGTTCCTTTGTCGAACTGTGCATAGGCGCCCGTTACGAAAAGGAGCAGCAGAAACAGTGTGATTACTTTTTTCATGATTGTTCAGTTCTGAGGGTTTGTCTTGTGTTAACTGTTATCTTACATTGTCACATGGTGGATGCCGGTTGTGGAGCGGCGGATGATTTTAAACTCGGAGTGTACTTCGCAGAAAGCGTTTTCCTCGATCACGGTGTTCTCGGGAACGTAGGCCACTTTCAGGTTGGGGCAGGATTCAATGGCATAGCTCTCGATCTTTTCCGTTCCCTCTGGGAATACGATTTCCGTAATGCTGTTATTCTTGAAAATGAGGCTTTTCCCGATCACTTTCATAGGTTTCAGTTCCACACGTGTCATGCCTGCCGGAATATAGCAAACGGAGAAGGTGCTTCCGGACTTATAGTAAACAATACCGTTTTCGCTGGCGAACTTTTTGTTGGTGGGATCCACGTAGATCATCTCCAATCCCTTGTCGTGCTCAGACAGCAGGAAAGCGTTATCTCCGAATGTCGTGATGTTCGAGCCGATATAGAGTTCGCGGATATTTCCCGGCAAATCACAGTCCGGCATGAAGGAGGAAATTTTATAACCGCCAATACTGTAGGGCAAAACCAGTTTTTCCGAGCTGTGCTTGACGGTCTTTATGTTCAGATTCTTGTCATGAAAATTATAGACAAACTGTTCGTCTTCATAAAGAACGGCATCAAAATGATAAGGATCCAGGTGTGTGTATGAGGAGAGCGAACTCATGAGGAAGCTGCCATTGTTGGTGGGATCACTCACGTACCAAGTTCCGTCTACGCACACATAGTTCCAGGCGTGTCCGCCTATGGGTTTCAGGTCTCCGTTTACCAGAATACACGGTATGTCCTGTGAATGCAGCATGATTTTCAAAAGGTTGGCATATCCTTGACATATAGCTGTTTTGTTGATGAAGACCGGATAGGGATTGTTGTCGGTGCCTTCATACGAATAGCGAATGTTGCTGACAATCCATTTGAATATCTTCTGATATTTTTCTTTGTTGTTTGCACATTCTTTTACAAGGTCATCCGTGAACTCTTTGATTTCCTGATATTGCGTTTTTTCTATCACCTGATAACCTAAAGAATTACCAATGGCGGGATCCGCATTTTCCAACAGAGCACGGAGCTTGTAAGCAGCGGTCCCTCTCAGTTCTTTGGCACCGTCGTCAACGGGGAACAGACTTTCATCGACTGCTGTGGGACGGGCGGCAATTTCCTCGACTGAAGTGACAATCGTTTCGGTATCGCTGGAGCACGCACTAAAAAGTGCAGCCAGTGTCAGACAAAATGTGTAGTGAATCTTCATATTGTAATTTTATGTAAGTAAATAATTACAAAAGTAAGATTAATTTCAGTGCGAGATGGTTTTCCTATCGCTTTTTAACTTTTGTTATACCGGAGGGCGGGTATGGGCAGTAAGACGGCTTCGATTTCCCGGGCATTCGGAGTAAGTATATGTCGGGGAGAAAGGGTATCGCTGCCGGCAGACGGAACAGGACGAAGCGTAAAGAGCAACTCTTGTCCCGGGGCAGACAGACGGGTCAGATTCAGGGCAACATGCCCCATTGTGCGCCGCAGATTGATTTCCACACAAGGATGTATGGCAATGGTTCCGGATGATGTGCGTACCAGCATCATGTCGATTCCAAGCGGCCCGCGGTAGTCTGTGCCAAGTAGCAGGGCCAACTGTCGCGGCAGCTCCTGTTTCAACAACTCCAGCGAGGTTCCGGTTTCGGCCGGAGCGGCCGATAGCAGTGTTGCCGTCAGTTCCTCTTCCCGACCGATCATGTTTCCGGCATAGTTGCGTGAATTGGTTGTGCGAAACACGGAGAGGCCTTCATAGCGGACGTTTCCCGTCCCATCTGCCTGAAATTCCAAAGCAAAATCGGCCAGCCGCTCGTAAAAAGGTTCCGCCTCGATGGCTCCTTGCAGCCGCAGGATCCGCCGGATGCGGGACAGGGAAGATCTGTCATCGGGTCCGTCCACTCTGAACACGCCGCGTCCGCTGCCCGACCACGGTGCCTTCAGCATGGTCTTTCCATATTTATCCAAGGCTTCCCACACTTCCGCCTCGGTGCAGCACCAGAGCGATTCGCCTGCAAAGCAACGGTGCTCCCCGCATAGCTTTTGCAACAGACGTACGCTGGTATAGCGGCTGCTCAATTGCCGGATGGCACGCAGTTGCGGCCCGTCGGGCAAAAGCCGCTCCGGTGCTCCCAGCCGCCGTAGCCGTTGCATCACGGCGGAATCCCATCCCCACGGTTCGATACGCTCCACGCCGTTCCAGAAACTGGTGTCCGCCTCATGCGGATAGATGGCACGCACACCGTTTCCTACCCACCGAGGAGGACCTGCGGACTCCGCGTCCAACAAGATGCAATCCTCGTCCGCTGCCCACCAGACGGGCAATAAGGCCAGGTCTTTTTCCAGTGTCCGTGCGGCTTGTGCCGGATTATAGAAGGGAGAATTCGAAGCAAGGGCTTCGTCATGCGAGGCGTTGAAAAGGTGGAGGACCATACCGTCAGAAGGAAATAATAAAACTGCGAGAAACCATGTGGATGCCTACCGGAATTTTTCCGGAACTTTGCCTCCCAACGCTTTAGCCGCACAAGCATATCCCTCTTCATAAAGCTCGGTCAGACGTGTGACGTCCTTTTCCAGCCGTGTGACGCGCATGGGTCGTTCGGGACGGATGACGAGGATGCGCCCTTCATCCTCAAGGCGCTCCATCAGGTCGAGCTGTCTGTTATAGCAAGCATGGCGACGGCTCAGAGCCAGCCGCAGGCGCGGATAATCGCGGTAAACGAAGCGTGGAATCTTGATGTCCTTGTCAGTCTCACGAAATCCTCTGTTGCGGGTGGAGACGACAATGTTGAACGCATGCCCCGTGGCAATGGCCCGTTCAATGGGGATGGAATCTACAATACCTCCGTCCAGCATGGGCTGGCCGTCAATACAAACAATGGGGCAGACGAAAGGCAGGCTGCTGGAGGCTTTGGCGATGCGTATGAGGCGAGAGGGGCTGCTCTTCTCTGTCAGGTAGCAAGGCAAGCCCGTCCGGCAGTTGGTCGTTACCATCTCAAAAGTCATCGGGTTGGCAAAGCCGGCGGAATAATCATAGGGCAACACCTCGTTGGGAATTTTCTCGTACATAAAGCTCTGATCCAGGATGCTGTGTTGCCGCCACAGATACTTCATGCCGATATAACGGTATTTTTCGAGCAGGTCTATGCTCGATATTCTGGCCCGTCCTCTCTGACGGCTCAGGTAGGAAAGACCATTACAGGCACCCGCTGATACACTTACGCAGTAGGGAAAATAGATGTGATGGTCCAGCAAAAAGTCAAGAACGCCGCAAGTGAACACGCCGCGCATACCGCCGCCTTCAAGTACAAGGCCTATGTCAGAGTCCGGTGTCATAGATGATGAGGATTTCCTATAATGTATTGCATCAGCAAAATTACGTCTTTCTGTGCAAAATGCCGTTGCCCGAAAATCTAAAAATTGTCCTTTTTGCTTATCTAAACTAAACGTGAAGCGTCTCGGAATCTTTTTCGGGGAAGAGCAGCGAGCTGTCGCCGTAACTCAGGAATCGGAAATCATGGTCGAGAGCATATTCATAAAGAGACCGCCAGTTGCGCTCACCGATGAAGGCTGCAACGAGTAGCAATAGGGTGCTTTGCGGCTGGTGGAAGTTGGTGACGATGGCTTCGACTACATGATAGCGGTAGCCTGGAGCAATGATGATCTGTGTGGCAGCATGAAGAATCTCTAATTGATGACGGTCCATGTAGTCCAGAATTTCCTGTAAGGCCTGCGGAGAAGTGAGCGCAGGTCCATCGCTGTCGTTGGCCGGCTCGTAGGGAAGCCATTGTGGCACGCGGATATCTTCCGGAGCGGTATCGGGCTGTTTGTGCAACTGTGTGCCGATATAGTAGAGGCTTTCGAGGGTACGGACCGAAGTGGTGCCTACAGCGATACATTTCCCTCCGTGGGCCAACAACCGCCGAATAATATGGCGGCTGACAGCGATCCATTCGGCGTGCATGGTGTGGCCTTCTATCTCTTCGCTCTTGACGGGCTTGAAGGTCCCGGCTCCCACGTGCAAGGTGATTTCCGCGCGTTCTATGCCGGCACGGTCCAGGGCATCGAGCACACGGGGCGTGAAATGGAGGCCGGCGGTGGGTGCCGCCACACTTCCTTTCACTTTTGAATAGACTGTTTGGTAAGTGCGCAAATCGGCTGCTTCGGTGGCGCGGTTCAGGTAGGGAGGGATGGGCAGCTCGCCGATAGCTTCGAGAATCTCAGCAAAGGAGATGCCGTCATCAGCCCAGTCGAACCGGATTTCGTGTCCTGTTCCACACTGTCCGATGCGTTCGGCCGTAAGCGATACAGGCTTTCCGTTTACTTCTATCCGGCGAAGCAGTTTTCCCTCTTTCCATTTTTTCAGGTTGCCGACAAGGCAGGTCCATGTCACGCTACGAGTCTGTGCAAACGATTGCTGATAGTCGGAGGGACTATGGGGTTCCAGACAGAACACTTCTATAAGGGCACCGGTATCTTTCTTAAAGTGCAGACGGGCCTGTATGACTTTCGTATTGTTGAAGACCATCAGTTTTCCGGTCGCGAGGAAACTGGGCAGATTCACGAAAGTATCTTCCGTAATCTTTCCGTCCCGATAGACGAGCAGTTTGGACGAGTCACGCTCGCTTTTGGGATATTTGGCAATACGTTCATCGGGGAGTTCGTAAGAGTAGTCCTTGATTTGTATGTGTTTTGTCTGGGTCATCGTGTTTATGTTTGCACCCGCAAAGATACACAGAAATTCCCTACCAAACCGTATGGACGGAGCCAAATCGGAAATAGAAAAAGGAAGGGCATGCGAAACTTATTTCATGAACAACCACCCCCCCAACAACCGACTTCTTCAGATATTTTTTGTAATATTGCATTTACCAGTATGGGCGGTAAAACGAAACGTGCAATGTTGAGTGAGCGGTCGGAGGTCAGAAGCCGCGATGTTTCAGTGAGTTACGGCGCGATGTCGTGAAATGGCCGAAAAAACGAAAAGTACATTTGCTTGGATTTTGCTTGGATTTTCCGGGCGGTTGTTTGGATAGGAGGTTGGATTGATATTGGATTGTGTGCGGTCGCGCTTGTGGCGCGGCCTTTTTTAATGCGTGTTCGTCTGCATGGAGCGCGTCGGTGGCCTGTGGCGGTCGTTGTTCCGTAGGATGATAGAAAGGCCGTGGCGCGGCTAAATGCGCGGAAATACGGCCATTTATAGGCGTGTGGCGGGCTGTGGCCGTGGTGTGGCGAGGAATAGATATGCCGCCGCGCATTAAAGGCTATTTGAGCGGCGATTGACTACCGATTAAAGACCATTTGAACGCCATGCGCCGGGATAATTGCCACCGATATTCGTACCCGTCGTTTCAACCGAAAATCATCAAAAATTTGTGTTGCACATAGGCTTGGACATAGTGTTGGACATAGTTTTCAGTACCATTTTAAGATAGGTTCAAACCCCTATACGGCCAAAAATCGGCTAAAAATCGGGCAATTTCACGCGATAACACCCCCTATAATACCACAAAAAGCGGGGTAATTCCAAGCCGATAAAGCACTGTAACCAACTGAAACTGTGTAGAATACAAAGGCTATAAGCCTTAAAAGCCGCGAAAAATAAATAAAAGCGATGAAAAAGCGGCCTGTCAGCGGTCGCGGTGGATGAACTTAAACGGTATCAGAGCGAAGCCAATCACCCTACATGCGCAGTAGAATCTGTGTTTACAAGAGCGGCAAGACGCTCCGCGTGTTTTTTTGTTTCGGCCAATTCAGCCTCTAACCGTCCTATCTCCTTTGCTTGCCTTTCGATTGTCGCCAACAACTCCGAAAAGAATTGCGGTGCTTCTTGCGTAGGCGAGATTTCTTGCTTTTGCTCCTGTAATTCTTGATTTAAGGGTTGATCCAGCGTCATATTCCCTACTCCCAAAATCAACCACGACGGATTGACTTCGGGAAAACACTTGAAAAAGCGAGAGATGTTGTCTTCGCTGATTCCGTTATTTTGCGCTAATACACCTCTCGTTACTCCCGATTTTCGGTAAAAATCGGCGGCAGACATGCCTATTTCAGCGAGATAAAGCAAGATTTTTTGCTTTATAGGTGATTTTTCTTGCGAGATTTCTTGCATAGGCGAGATTTCTTGTTTAACTTTGCAGCGAATTAAAATTTTAACAGCCGCCAAAGGTACTAAAATTTGGCGAGATAACAGTAAAGAACCGAAAGGAATATGACAACAGAAGCGAACAACACCACGGAACGGAAGGCTCTAAACCTTGTGCAGCGCATAGTAGCGAACCGCCTTGAAAATGAGAATGGCAAAATACAGGAGAACATGAAAGCTCTTGGAGAGGACTTCACATATTACCTCGGCTGGAAATGCGAGGATATATACAAGCGGCATCTCCTGCGCAACTTCTACCGCGATATGCTGACACAACTCGCGCACCCGGACACAACCGAGGAGAGCGCAAAGGAATATCTGCGCCACAC
>Ga0209694_1000458_pt1 | contig 67790 bp, 70 predicted proteins | sample GluameincwithD2O_FD_187499 | JGI IMG/M metagenome (GOLD analysis project Ga0209694, IMG submission 187499) | Mouse cecum microbial communities from Vienna, Austria - Glucosamine amended microcosms incubated with D2O (SPAdes) (version 2) | ecosystem: Host-associated > Mammals > Digestive system >... | reverse complement strand
GAATAAACGAATCAAAAAATACTGGGAAGGTATAGATAAAAAAAAGGCCTCTTTAATAGCAAGTGCTATTAAAGAGGCGGATCTCCAGTAAATTATTTCCCGTGTCTACTTGACAGGGGGCTGATCAAATGCTCTTCCTTTTCATATTGTAAGATCTTTTCATAAAGCATCGATAAGCACGGTGTCTCGATTCCCTTTTTTTCAGCCATCGGGATCAGAGTGCCACTAAAAAGCATCACTTCGCTTTTTCGACGCGCCAAACGATCTTGCGCCATGCTCGGCATCGAATTTGGATCCAAATTTTGGATCGTCTCGATCCACGCATTGATCTCTTGATCGTCGATCGCGACCTCATAGGCTGCGAATACGTGCTGCACCTCTTTCATCGTTTTATAAAACAAATCGTATAAAAGCGGATGCGAACACACTTTGCCATATGTACATTGGTAGACCGCGCAAATTTGATTGATCGCGCAATTGAGCATGAGCTTCGAATATTGATCATGGATGATATCGTTCGAAACGACATACGGAAAATCGATCCGATCGAAAAAAGCGCACAATTTCGCAAAACTTTCTTCTTGACCGCTTTTCTCCATTCCGATCACGAGCTCACCTGTTTTCGTATACGACAAGCTGTCGCCCTCATATTTCGCATCCATCTTTTGCGAGATCGCGCGAATGACAGGCTTCGGATACCGTTCCATGAGCAGATCGTCGCTCACGATCCCGTTCAAGCCCGAAATCAAGATCGTATCCTCTTTCAAGAACGGCTCGATCATAGTAAGCGCCGCATCAAAATCTTTCATCTTCGTCGTGATCAAAACAAGATCGACAGGATACGCATCCCTATTCGTTACATAAGAAAAGATTCTCGATACGCCATTGATTCGGTACTCGCTCGCTTCATATCTTTGTTTTCGTTTTTCATCCACGAGAAACGCAAAATCGTTTCCCACCTTTTCTTCGATCAAAGAGCCAAACAAACCACCGACCGCGCCTCGGCCGACGACGAGCACCTTTTCGATCTCAGACATGATGAAAAGGCTCCTTTTCCGTTTGGATAAAGTCGACAAGCATCATCTCTTCTCCTTTCATCTCATATTCGAGAATACACCCATTGCGAAAATCCTTCGGATCTAGGATCCCTTTTTTTCGAGGCAGCGAGCGGAACAATCCGGAAACAGGAATCCCATGCGTGACAAACAGCACCGAATGATGATCGTTTTGTTTCATGACATGCAAGATCAAACGAAAAACGCGGACGATTGCTTCTTCATACGTTTCTCCGCCAACGGATTTAAAAAAATTCATTCGATCTTCAACAGGAATGTCCGTATGCTTCCACCCATCGTATTTGCCAAAACTCATCTCGCGAAGCGCTTGGCTTGTATATTGTGGAACTTGGATCGGAGCGATGATCTGCATCGTGTCGATCGCTCTAGAAAGATCGGAGCTGTAGGCGTGATCAAATGTGATCCCCTTTTTTTGAAAATAGTCGCGGACCTTTTTGGCTTGCTCTCTTCCTTTTTGCGTCAGAGGCGAATCTTTCCAGCCTTGGCACCGTTTTTCAACATTGAACTGCGTTTGTCCATGACGGACAATGTAGATCTTTTTCTTCATTCCATTTCCTTCTTTTTCTTTTTCAACGCTTTATATCGCTCAAGTTTTTCGTTTTGACAAAATCTCGTGAAAGGACATTCCTGGCATTTTGGATGTCTAGCCGTGCAGAAATATCGTCCAAAAAAGATAAAATCGTGATGAGCTTGATTCCATAATGCCCGTGGGATCTTTCGTTTGAGCTTTTCCTCCACCTTTTCTACGCTATCATCCACTTTCGCTAAGCCGAGACGCTTGCTTACGCGATCGACATGCGTATCGACTGCGAAACTAGGAATATCGAAAGCCACACTGCGAACGACATTCGCTGTTTTTCTTCCCACACCTGCCAAAGACTGAAGCTCTTTATACGTGCTTGGCACGACGCCATCGAACTTCTCAACAAGATCTTTGGAAAGAGCGATAATATTTTTGGCTTTCGAGTGATACAATCCGATCGTTCGGATATAGCCTTCGACATCTTCGAGATCGGCTTTCGCGAGCGAAAAAGGATCTGGATAGCGTGTAAAGAGTGCTGGCGTGACTTTGTTGACCGAAGCGTCGGTCGTTTGAGCCGAAAGAACGACCGCTATAAGCAGCTGAAATGTGCTTTCATGATAAAGCTCGCATTGGGCGTTAGGAAAGATCTTCTCGATCTCGTATACGATTTCTTCGCCGCTCATCGTTTACCACTCTCCAGCTCTTCTGTGCTCAATCCTTTGTTGCGCCATGAGACAAGGACATTTTCAATATAGTTCAAGCTTTTTTTATCGTAGACGACCGCCTCGTTCAAAGCGCATACGACTTGCCGTTCGCCGAATGTCTCACACAAGTCGAGGATCTTTTGCATTTCAAAGACAGAAAGATCACGACCAAACTCTTCTTCAAAATCAGAGATGATGCTTTTGGAAAGAGAAACCCCCGAAGGATTCGCGTTTTTCATCAACCCATCCATCAAAAAGCAGACTTTGCCTTGCACCACATCGATCTTTAAATACCCGCGCGAAGAAAGGATATTAAAGATCGTGTCCACTTCTTCTTCGCTGATCTTGGCTTTGGCGGCAAAAACTTCCGGAGAGATCGGTAAATTATGCGCGTTGGCATCTAAGATCAGCAAAGCAATCAACGCTTCTCGAGCGTCGAGATGCAGATCCTCTAGATGCGCGAACAACCAAGCGACTTGATTGAACCAAGGCTCGTTCCATGGATCTTTTTTCGCCATATCATTCCTTCCTTTCATAAACGTTTTCTAGCGTATCATAGTTCAGCAGCAAAAGTGTGTTTTTCCCTCTCACCTCATAACAAGGGGCGCTATAGCCAAAAGTCAGATCGATCGTCTCCGCATCGATCCCGTACTCTTCTTTGGCCACTTGCCGCACTTTGGCATAATCAAGAGTCGAAAGATCGCGGACGGCGATCTCTTCGCACTTCTGGTTGAACCAATAGACATTTTCTGTCGTATAGCCAGAATACGTGACATATTCAAATATATTTTGTTCAAGACCTTTGATATCTGGCACTTGTTTTTGGATCTTGGCATACGCGGCTTGCAGTTGTTCTTCATGCAGGCGGGCCGGCCCGCTGATAAACAAGCTCCATAATAAAGCGATCAGGCAAACGAGCGTGCACGCAAGGGCGAAACTGAGCCATGGTCCATAATATTTCGGTTTTTTCTTTTTGATCTCGCTCATATTGTTTATTCTAATCCATTTCTAGGAATTAGAAAAGCTACCTTCACAAAAGGCAGCTTATAAACACCATTCATTGATGAATTTAGCGGCTTGCTCGCTCGCTTTTTGAGCAAAAGCGGAAAACTCCATCGGATTGTCGTGATGAAAAACGACATCCGAAAGCGTGCGGATGATCAAGCATGGAGTATGGAAGGCGCTGCACACTTGGGCGATCGCTCCACCTTCCATTTCTGAGCAGGCGCTTTCCGGAAAGTTTTGCTTCAATGTATCAAAGTCGCTTTGACGAGCCATAAAAAGATCTTGGGTCGCGATCACGCCGGTCTGATAAGGGATCCCGATCTTTTGGGCGATCGATTCCGCTTTTTGAATCAAGGCGGGTTCGATCGGATAACGAAGTCCGAGCCCTTCTTCTCCATCGAGCGGACTCGTGTCAAAATCGGCTTGGATCGCTTCGTTCGAGATCACAAGATCAAGAACTTGCTGATTTTCGAGCAAGCCGCCCGCGACACCTACATTGATCACCAATTCAACTGGCGCTTCCATCAAAAGGATCGTAGCGCTCATGCTCGCGCTGCATTTGCCAATCCCTGCCAAACAGGCGATGACTTCTTGTTCATGGATCTTTCCTCGATACAGTTTGCAAGTCGCAATTTGTCGTTCGCTTTCGATCTCCATATATTTTAAGATCGCTTGCAGCTCCGATTCCATCGCGCATAAGATTCCTATCATTGCTCTTTTCCTTTCTTTTGTACGATATAAAAATATTTTTCTCCGCTCTGGATACCTTCTTGATCGAAATCGGTACGAATATCGACGATCGTAAAGAATCGCTCCAGTTGTTCATGAAGCCATGTGGGCTCATACACTCTTTGGATATGATGCTCTTGCTGGATCGTTCCATCGAGTTTATAAAACGCGAAGTCTTGATAAATGAAATCATCCTCGGCCATGATCGACCATTGGTATTGTACGCCATCTTCGAATTCGCCCGTCTCGTTGAACTCTTCCTGAAATTCTTCGAGCCTATCCAAAGAATGCGTATCGAATAGAAAATACCCGCTATCGCTTAGATGGGCATCCACTTCACGAAAGAGGTGGATCAAATCGTCTGGATCTAAAATGTAGTTGATGCTGTCGCAAAGACAAAGGATCGCCTCGTATTGGCCACATTCCTTTAGATCCAGCATATTTCCTGTAAAATAGTGGATCGATTGACTGTCTTGTTTTTGTTTGGCTTCGGCAATCATTTCTTCGCTCAGATCTAGAGCGTCGATATGGACTCCATCTTGAGCAAGGTGACGTGTGATTTCTCCCGAACCACACGCCAGCTCTAAGATCGAAAAACCGATCTTGACGGTGTGGATCCAATCATGCCAGGCGCTGGTCGCTTGATCGTCTTTGACGAGCGCGTCGTAATAATGGGCAAGCGTATTATAAATCATACCGTTTAGATGGGACGTCTCCATAGAGCTTGTCGAGATTGTAGACGTGTCTTTCTTCTTCGACAAAGAGATGAACGACGATATCTTTCAAGTCGATCAAGATCCAGCGCGAATTGGAATCGCCCTCTTGACGGATCTCTCCTGTATAATTGGCGTCTTTGAGCTTTTCACGAATATTGGTCGCGATCGCGTTGTTTTGACGCAAGTTGCTCGAAGAAGCGACGATCATCGTATCTACGAAAGGCGTGACCATCGATACGTCGTATTCGATGATATCTTCCCCTTTTCTCTCGGAGATCGCTTTGAGTACTATTTCTAAAACGTTCATTTTGTTCCTTCTTTCCGTTTTTGCTGGATATATTTATCGTTTTGGTCTTTTGTGAGATCAAAACCGTGGTCGATATCTTTTTCGCACGCTTTGATGAGCGCGGAACTATCGTATCCGCGTAAGGGATCGAGCTTGTCGGCGCAATAGACGATCTTCGCGTACGGTTCATCGCTCAACCCAAGCACGTGCCAGCGGATGGCGTTTTTGATTTGACGGTCTTTGATCCCAAAAACACGATCGATCACTTCACCACCCACAAATCCATGCCAGATCGAGGTGGACGCGTTTACGTATTGAGGGGCGATCGCTTCGACCCAAGGGCGCATTTGGTCTGGCAGCATCGATTTGCACACGTCGTGAAAGAGGCCTGCTAAATACGCTTTTTGCGGATCCAGTCCATTGCCTTGGGCGAATTTTTCGCAAAGCTTGGCGACCGAAAGGCTATGCAAAAAGCGATGATGGCGCACTCTTGATTTGACGAAATCTTGAATGTAGAGCCGATTGGCATAGATATATTCGAGAACGCGGGGATCGACATAATTCAAGCCATTCCCTTCTCGGATCATGCTCGAAGAGACAGGGATTTGTTTCATTGGCATGCATTCTAGATCATAGTCGTTGCGGCCAAAGCTTCCATCTCGATCGACACAAATAAAATGGGCCATGCTCACAAGCTTATCCGCGTTTTTCCAATCTTGGAATTGAGCCATTTGATCACTGCCGATCAAAACATAGAACTCGGTGTCTGGCTCGTCTTTGAGCAGTTTTTTAAGGGTATGGTAAGTATACGATTTCTTCTTGCGATCGAGCTCGATCGGATTGAGCTTGAAGGTCGCTTCGTCTTGAATCGCGATTTCGACCATCTTTTTACGATGTTCATCCTCGGTGAGCTCGCGATCCTTCAACGGTGTCTGGTGGGTGGGAATATACCATACTTCATCGACCCCTAACTCCTTTTTGGCAAGCTTTCCCATTTCAATGTGGCCTAGATGGATCGGATCGAACGATCCACCAATAATGGCGACTCGTTTCATGCTTTGAGTCCCATTTTGTTTTCTTTGCTGCGACGATAGAGAATGAATGTCCGTCCTACGATATGAACGACTTGAGCATGGGTGGCGGCCGCGCATTCTATGGCTGCTTCTCTAACGTCGATCGGCGTCGTCTTCAGTAAAGAGACTTTGACGAGCTCATGCGCTTCGAGCGCGTCGTCGAGGGTCTGGTATAAATTAGCGGAAAGTCCTGTCTTTCCAATCTGGATCAAAGCCTGTAGATCGTGGGCTTTTGTTCGTAAATACTTTTTATCTTGATTGCTGAGCATTATATCATTGCCTTTCTAAATGTGACTTGGATGCCTTTATGGACTTTGACGTAGATCTTTTCGATCGAGCCCGAAACACAGAACCAGCCAAGTCCATGGATCACGATATCGAGCTTCCCTTCAAAAGGGGGCGCTTGATATGTATGCATCGTTTTAAGCGATAAATCGAGTGTTGGCGAAAGCATTTCGCCAAGATGGTTTTTCCAAAGCGTATCCGCGTTTTCCAATTTTCCGCGATGGATCGGAAGCGAATTGGAGAAATAAGCGACGATCGTCGCCTTGCCTTTTGTATAGACATCGAGTCGCACGAGTCCGCCTACCGCAAAAGACTGGTTTTCGAATACTTGGGTGACTAGAGGTCGGATCGGTTTGGTCGGGATCAACTGCTTAAGCTGCTTAGGGTCGATCAAGGTGAGTATACTGTGATGGTTCTCGATGCCTGGAGTGTCGTAGATCGTATAGCCATCTTTTTTGATCGTGACTAGATCGAGCGTCGTGCCTGGATTTCTTGAGGTCGTCAGATCCGTGGAGGCTAAAAGCTTATTGATCAAGGTCGATTTTCCTGAATTGGCGACACCCATGAAGATCACGTGTTTGTCTTTGGCGTAGTGTTCGATCGCCTCTTCTAAACGCTTGATCGAATATTGGGCTTCTTCGCCATTTTTAAGGAGTCCTCCTAGAATGATCTTGCCATCGACATGAATATCTTCTTCTTTTAAACGCTCGTCCACGAATTCGAAGATCTTTTTGTCGGCGAGCGTTTTTGGCAAGACATCGCGTTTGGTCAAGACCATGATGATCTTTTTATTGGGCAACTTGTGGTTGAGCCGCGAAATGATCGAAGACTCGAACGTGAACAAGTCGACGACCCAAAAGATCACGCCCTCTAAAGCGTCGATCTTTTCGAATGTTTCATTGGATTCGATGCCTTGTTGCATATTGATCGTCAGATCTCCATAATGGCGGATCCGATAGCACCGCTGACAATACGAAGAGTCGAGAGTCGGGACATAGCCTGGCGCGTTTTCGTTTTCGTTTTGCAGCAAGACCCCGCACCCTTTACAATATTTAGTCATCGAATTCCCCCTTTTTGAAAATGTGTTTTTTCGAATAATGACGATAGATAAAATTTTCAAAAAAGCGATTGATGCGCGTATCGAATTTATCTTTTTCAATGATCGGCGCTGTCAAGATCTTATAGCAGCCAGCCAAAGAGGCGCCGAGCATGTCCGTAAGAAGCTGATCGCCTAAAAGAGCCGTTTGTTTTGGGGCAACATGATAATAGCGCATCGCTTTTTTGATATTTCTTGGTGTTGGTTTGAACGACAAGTAAAAGACGTGTTCGACATCGAGATCTTTGGCGAAGCGTTTGGCTCGCTTAGGCGAAGCGTTGGAAACGAGCGCCACATCGAGTCCGCTGTGTTCGACTTTCTTTAAGAACTTTTTTACTCGTTCGTTCGAATCCGGGTCGTTATAAGCGACCAAAGTATTGTCGATATCACAAAGCAACAAACGTATGCCTGCTTTTTTTAAGCGTTGGATATCGATATTTTCAAAATTGCGGACATAATAGTCCGGTTTAAAATAATGCTTCATGCATTTTCCTTTCCAAAATGGTCCATGAGGGCGTAGGCGCTTTTGATCCCATCGATCGCGCTGCTCACGATCCCTCCCGCGTAGCCGCTTCCTTCTCCGCACGGATAAAGTCCATAAATACTGCTCGTTCGATTTTCTTTCGCCCGGACAAGACGAAGGCTTGGATTGCTCCGAGATTCGATCGCGCTCAAGATGGCGCCTGAAGTCACGAAGCCAGGCACTTTCTTTTCAAAATCGAGCAGCGCCTCATGCAAAGACTGATTGACGGCTTTAGAAAACAAAGTATTGAGATCGACAAACTCGTAGCCTAAGCAATAAGTCGGCTTGACACCTTCAAGTTCCTGGCTCACTTTGCCTTGTAGATAATCTTTGGCAAGCTGGACAGGCGCTTTATAGCCGCTTGTCATTCGATAGGCTTTTCTTTCAAGATCTTCGATGTATTTTTCACCAGCGAATAATTCTGTTCCATAATCGTCTTCATTGATCTGGACAAGCAAGGCCGAATTCGCGTTTTCTCCGCTTCGAGAAGCGTAGGACATGCCATTGATGACAAGCTGTCCTTCTTGCGCTTCGCTTGGGATCACATATCCGCCAGGACACATGCAAAATGTATAGACGCCTTTTTTGTTGGAGGTCATCGTCGTCAGCGTATAGCGGGCCGGGATCAAGCGCGGGTCGTCTTTAAAATCGCCTAGCATCGCCTGATTGATGAACTCTTGTGTGTGTTCGATACGTACGCCAATCGGGAATGGCTTGTTTTCAAGATGAAGGCCTCGCTCATAAAGAGCGTGGATCGTATCCGAGGCGCTATGTCCGATCGCTAAGATACAAGCTTGGCACGCCACTTCTTCGCCATTGACGATCAAAGCTTTCAATCGATCATCTTGGACGATCATATCTTCGAGTTTGGCATGGAAATGGAATGTGGCTCCCATTTTGATCATCGCTTGGCGCATGTTTTCGATGATTTCAACAAAGGCATCGGTGCCAATGTGTGGATAGGCGTCGACCAAAATATCCGGATCCGCTCCATATTGGACGAGTTCTTCTAGCACTTTCCGCAAGAGCGGATCTTTCGAGCGGCACGTCAGTTTTCCATCCGAAAAAGCGCCTGCTCCTCCTTCTCCAAACTGGACGTTGCTTTCAGGATCTAAGGGTCCGCCTTTCCAAAAGGCATCGACATCTTTTTGGCGCTGGCGTATAGAAGCTCCGCGCTCGATGATGATCGGTCGATAGCCATGTTGACATAGGGCAAGAGCGGCAAACATGCCAGCAGGTCCAAAGCCGACAACGACAGGCCGCGAGTTTAATGGATGTTCTCCTTTGGGAACGAAATGATCTTTCTCGTCTGGTTTTTTAATGACGTCTTTTTGCTTTAAGTACTTTTTTTCATGATGGACTTTCGCGTCGATCGTAAAGGAGAAGCGGACCTCATGCTTTCGAGCGTCCACGCTTCTTCGATGAATATGAAAATCGATCAAATCTGCACTTGGCATTTTTAATTTTTTTAAAAGTTGTTCGCGGATCTTGCTTCGATCATCCGCATCGCATATTACTTGATGTACTCGAATCATGGATTCATTGTATCACCGGATGTTTTTGTGTGGCAACATTTAGGACTTTTCGGATTGGCTATCTCGTCTTGGCTCCTCTTTGGTATAATGAAAAAAAGAAAGAGAGTAGTCTTATGAAACTGCATTATCGGGGAAAATACGATCTAGATCCAAATTCGCTTCCTGTAGCCGAAGAAAAAGAAGGAGCCATCCAATTCGAAGAAGCTGCATCCACTCAAGAACTTGCGAAGAAAGCCAATATTGCCGCTTTTATTCTTTTGATCCTTTTATTGATTCCGATCGTGATGCTCCATCGTCTCAAGGCGGATTCGTTTGCTTTTTGGATTGGGTGCCTGCTCTCTCTTTTCTGCGCTTTGCCGCATGAGTTGCTGCACGCCCTCTGTTTTAAAGAGGATGTGTATCTATACACCAACTTGAGGCAAGGAATGCTTTTTGTGATTGGAACCGAGCCTATGAGCAAAGGGCGATTTATCTTTTTGTCTTTGCTTCCGAATCTTGTTTTTGGGCTTGTTCCTTACCTTCTTGGTTTGATCTATCCTTCCTTGAGCCTTTTATTAGGGCTAGGCTGGTCTTCCCTAGCGATGGGAACTGGCGATTATATCAATGTCTATCACGCTTTGAAACAAATGCCAAAAGGCGCGCTCACCTATATGTCCGGCTTCCACAGTTATTGGTTTATGCCCAACAAAAAATAAGCAACACGCTCATTGTGCTGCTTATTTTTTGAATAATTCAGGATGTTTCTTTACAAAATGATGCGCCAATCCATCGTGATCGTTGTCGAGTTCTGTGATCTCATCGGCACATGCTTTCGTATCTTCGGTCCCGTTTTTCAAACAGATCCCAAGTCCTGCTGCTTTGAGCATTTCGTTGTCGTTGGTCGTATCGCCGCAAGCGATGATCTGCCCGTTATCAAGATCGAGCTGCTGACAAAGGATCGGTAAAGCGATCGCTTTTGAAACCGCTGAATCGCTGACTTCCATCAAAGTCGACTGTGTCTTGAACCATTTGAGTCCTGGTGTCTCGATCGTTTTTAAATACTGTTCCATTTGATCGATCGTTTCTTTTTGCCTTGTCCTAAACATCACCTTGACGCAAGGTTCTTTACACATTGTCTCAAGATCCACTTGCACGGGTTCTTTTCCTGATTTGATCGCGGAAGTCTTGATCACTTCATTGACTTCTAAAGCGTGGATCTGAGAGCCCCGATATAAAAAAGGAATACATTCAAAATGATCGAGCATCAAATGGGTCGCAGTTTTTAATTGTTCCGGGCTCAATTCATGAGAGAGAGAATACGTGTTCGTGACGTTGTTCTGGATCTCGCACCCGTTCAAGCCAACAAGAACATCAAATTGAAAAGGAAGATCCCAATTTTGCGTATGAAACGAAATATCATCGACTGGCCGTCCAGAAGCGATGCCAAGAAGGATCCCATGCTCATGCAAAGAGGTCAAGATCTTTTTCGTGTATGGAAGCATCTTCCAATCTGTGTTCAATAACGTGCCGTCGATATCCATCAAGATCAGTTTTTGTTTTCTCATCATAAATATAGATTATCATTTCTACTCCCTTTTTTAAAGCGCTTTCAGTCATTCCATGATACGATTATAAAAAGCGAGGAAACTACTATGCCAAACCTTCCATTCGACTACAAAACATGGATCCGTCAGCAGTATGACGATTCGATCCAATTCAAAGAAATCGGCGCGGATCATTATGAGCTTGGAAATGCGGCGGGAAATGCCACGATCCGTTTCTATGACAATGATCTTGTAGAAATCAGCATCACCCGCAAAAAAGACAATGAGATCCAATACTATTTGCATTTTCAAATCAAAGACAAAAAACACGCCCAGCAAATGTATCTTGAAATGATCGAGGCTCTCAAAGCGATGGAAGATGAGCAAGTCGTCAAGATCCTTTTATGCTGTTCTTCCGGGTTCACGACTTCCTATTTTGCTCAACGCTTGAATGAAGCCGCAAAGCAGCTAAGCCTAGACTATGAATTCGATGCCACTTCGTATTTTGATCTTTACTCAAGAGCGGAAGGATATGACATGATCTTGATCGCTCCGCAGATCGGTTACATGCTGAAGAAATTTAAAAAAGCGTTGCCAAAAAAGCGGGTCTGCCAGATCCCGACTTCTTTGTTCGCCTCGTACAATACGGGGGCTGCCTTTTCCTTTATCCAAGAGCAGCTCAAGGAGCATCGCCAGCAAAGCCAAGAAAAGAGCGCGCTCTTAGAGAACTGCAGGCTAGATTGTCCTATGCATCAAGAAACGGTGCTTGCGATCGCCGAATTGTATGATGGCAATTCGATCCAAGTCTATATCCATATTTATAAAAAGGGCGCAGTCCTTTTCGATGATGTTGTCATCAAACCAAACTTTCAAAAAGTCGTCTTGTTCGATTTGATCCAATACGCTTTAGCGCAAGTCGACTCGATCGATTTGATCGTGTTGGCCGTTCCTGGCATCATCAAAGAAGGGACGATCATCGATTTCCCGCAGCGAGGTCTTAAAAATTATCCGATGAAGAAGCGGATCGAAGAGCGATTCCATATCAAAACGACTTTGATCAACAACACGAACGCCGTGGCTCTAGGATATGCCCACTTGCATCCGGAGCATGAGATCGTGACCTACCATTCGCAACCATATGGAAAACCGATGGGCGGACAAGGAAGCGTCGTTCATCAAACTTTGATCAATGGTTTGTGTGGAATCAGCGGCGAGATCAAATTCTTTTTGCCACGCATGCAGTTTTCAAATGAGCTCGCTCGTCTTGCTAAAACCGATTTTGGGACCCAGGAAATCGTGACCAACGCCTTGCTTCCGACAATTTCTTTGATCGGGCCCGATATTATCGTTTTAAGAGCGCCATTGATCAACGACTTAGAGGAATTGAAGAAGCGGATCGCCACCTTTATCCCATGTGACGCGATGCCTGAAATCGTCATGATCGAGGATATCAAGCCTTTTTTATTCCGCGGGATCGCCGAATACGCGTGCTCCTTTCTTCAAGAAACGGAATGAAGTCTCGACTTTTTCATCGCTTCATAGCCGATCCAGATCGTCCACATATAGGCGCATGTCTTAGGAATCATAAGCATCCCGATCATTGGGATCTTTTCCGCCCATAAGACGACCGGAATATAAAATGCGAAACTCAATACAATCGTAAGAGCCATCCATCGAAACGCGCGATCGCGCGTTTCTTTTACTTTCCAAGCGAATAGAAGGATGATCACCGCTCCCAAAAGCGCAAACGGCACGTTTCGAATGATTCCCCAGACGATTGGCGGATGGGCGTTGAGCCATTCATTTTGAGGAAACATGCAAAGAACGATCCGAACTAGCGCCAAGCCATAAACGAGCGCGTTTAGTTTTGGCGTCTTTTTCATTCCATACCGTTTTTTCCAGACTTCAAACAACAAAACATAAAAGATCGTCATCGTGATCGATGTGATCCATTTTCCAACACCTAAAGCCGCAGTATAGTTTTCTAGGCCCGTGGTGCATAAGGCGTACGCTCTCGGGATCAAATGGAACGCGTCTCCAGCACCCAAAACGATCGCCATCCAGCCAAACAAACGATATTGTGAGTGTGGACGACTTCTTTTGATCATCAAGATCCCGATCACCGTCACGAACGTAAGATACAAAATATCAAAACTAGTTTCGAAGACAGCTCTCATTTTGAATCTCCTTTTCTTTTCTTTTGTACGATCGCTTTTCCATAGCTGCAGCCAAAAAGAAGGCCTGCCCAAAACAAAGAAGCGCCCAGTCCGGTATAAAACACCGCGATAAAGCTGGATGGAAGCCAATGAAATGTACGAATCATGATCCCGCCAATCATCATGACTGCCATGATGATATACGATTTTGCATCAAAGAACTTTAAGACAAATTGCTTTTCTTGAATATAGTCTAAGATGCGTTGGGTGTGTTTTTGAACGAGCTTGCCAAACACAAACCATTGAAACACGCAAAAGACAACGATCGATATAGCGATCGTGTACCAATGGATATAGGGTGGATATTCTTGAAGCCCGATTTTTAAAATATTGAAGCCGGCAAAGATCCAGACGATCGATGCGATCAGCAACAAAGTCGTTTTTTGTACTTTCATCCTTTTCATCTCCTAGTCATAGAGCACGCGATGCACGATTTCAAGAACGATTTTTGGATCATACTCGCCTCTCAAAGCTAAACTTTGCAGCATGGAAAAGAGCGTGTGCGCGAACGCTTTTGGGGTAAAAGAAGCATTGAACGCGTCTTTTCGGATCTTGGGATCTTTCATAAGAACGCTTATTAGACTTTCCTCGATATGGTCCCAGATTTTGTGCATATGCTTCTGCCCTTCTTTTTGTTCATTTTTCTCAAAGCAGATCGCGTGTAGTCGAAAAAAGTCCGGATATAGAGTTTGCGATTCTTCAAGTCTTTGCATGACCCACTCGATCCACGCGTCTACGTCTTCAGGCGAGCTCTCCATATTTGAAGGATGGAATATTTCTAGCCAGACGCTTTCGATCGTCTCTGAAATAAGGTCCGTTTTTGATTCGAAATAGTTGTAGATCGATCCAATCGAAACGTGGCAGGCTTGGGCGATCGCTCGGATGCTGATAGATCGATATCCTTTTGTTTGCAGGATAGAGCGGGATTGTTTTAAGATTTCTTGCTTGGATGTGACAATCGTATTCATAGTTCCTCCCAAAGTGAACATTGTTCATTATAGGCGCTTTTGTTTCTTTGTCAAACTGGACGCAAAAAAAGCTTCCCGACCGTAGGAAGCTAAAGATCAAATCAAATTATTCAAGATCGGATACTTTTCTTTTTCCCGTACGATCAAGGAAGCAAGTCCTTGCGATAAAGCAATCGTCAAGAAATAGACGACAAGATTGGCGTTTGGAAAAAACATGAACAAGATCCGAACGAATAAGATATGCGATGTATAGATAATCAAAGAATCGTAGCGCAAGATCTTGTACTGTTGGCGATACGGGATCTTTACAGCCAGTAAATAATTGACTAAAAAGTACGTGGCCGGCACGAGCATCAAATACATACAGCTCAAATCATACATCATGCCGATCCGAGTATAGATCCAAACTTCCAAGATCAAAAGCGCGAAGCAGATCGAAAATGCGATCAAGCTCACCCTTGTTGGAAGCCTTCTTGTCTTCGCTAACAATAAACCGAGCGCCAAATACATCGGCCCGAAGAAAAACCCATCCCGCGCCGTGACTAGCGTTTTCGTAAAAAAGCCATATAAGATAGATACATAAGGCAGTTTTTCCCAGAATGGCGCGTATACGTTGATCAAATATCCAACCAAATAAAGGACAAAGGCTACTTTGAACGTAAAGGAAAGTCCTTTTCGCTTATAGATCTGATACACGATTGCCATCCCGATGATAAGAGCTGGCAAAAACCAAAGATGATAATAGCTTCCATTCAAGAAAAAATCACGAATATATGCGAAAATCGAAATCACCGAAAAGCCAGAACTCGCATAATTCCAAATCGTATAAGGAAGATAAATCACCGTCCAGATCAAATACAGCTTCAAGATCCGCCATTCATAGTGTTTAAAACGAAAGTCGTTTTCCTCTTCATCCTCGCTCCATTTCCGAAAAAAGAAATAGCCCGATACGACAAAGAAAAATGGAACCGCCAACCGGCAAACCGTCTGGATAAAATACGTATTGAACGTTTTAGAAATATCGACAAATGGATACACATGGATACATACGACAAGCAGTGCAGAAATGTAGCGGGCGATATCGATCGCCCCAAATTGTTTTCCCCTCATAATTCCCCTAATTCTATTTTTTTGGCAGTCTAGGCAGCCTAGATGCCAAGGATGTCAGCGTTTCATTGTTGATGGTGTTCGTCATTCTAGAAATACGGTCGATCGTCACTCGATTTCCTTCTTGTTCGCCAACGATCACCGCTTCATCGCCCTCTTGCACGCCTTCGATCTCTGTTACATCCGCCATGCATTGATCCATACAAATGTTTCCGATCAATTTAGCCTTTTTCCCATGAAGCAGCACTTCTAGGCCTTGATTGGAGACAAGACGAGAAAGTCCATCCGCGTATCCGATCGAAAGTGTCGCGACCTTCGTTGGCTTTTGAGCGATAAAATGCCGTCCATAACTCACGCTTTCTCCGGCTTTGATCCACTTCACCAAACTCACATTGGCTTTTAAAGTCAAGATCGGCTTCAGATCAAGATGATAGGCAGTCTCGATCGAATCATCGCTCGTCATACCGTTGAACAAAAGTCCAGGCCGGCAATAATCGAAACCAAGATCCCCATAATTCAAGATCCCATAACTATTTTGAATGTGACGCAAACCAGGATCGATCCCTTCCTCTTTTAAATAAGAGATCGCTTCCTCAAACAATTCGATTTGATGTTTCGTGAAGCGTCGAGCATCGTGTCCAAGGTCATCGCTGACAGGAAAGTGGGAAAAGATCCCCTCCACTCTTAAATACGGCAATTCATAGATCGTTTTGAGCGCTTCTATTTCTTTGTGCCCATCCTGGAAAGGAATCCCAGTACGATTCATTCCCGTATCCAATTTAAGATGCCCGCGAACGACAACATCCTTCGCTTTGGCAAAGTCATTGAGCTTCTTGGCGTACTCTTCCGAAAGGAACGACTGCACAAGGTCGTATTCAACAAGTTTTGAAAAGTGTTCTGGCGGAGTATAGCCTAGAATCAAAATATTTTCTTGGATCCCGCCTTCTCTCAGCTCGATGGCCTCATCGACACTCGAAACCCCAAAATAATCGATCCCAAGATCTCTTAATGTTTTTGCGATCGGCAAAGCGCCAAGACCATAGGCGTTGGCTTTGACGATCCCCATGACCTTGGTCTTGTTCATGAGCTTTTGGATCTCTTTCAAGTTGTGCTCGATCGTATCATAATCGATCTCGCACCAAGCGCGGGAATACGCTTCTAGCATGCACTGACCTCTTTTTCCATCGCAAGATCGATCAAAAGATCGATCAATTCAGTAAAGGAGATCCCTGCAGCTTGCATCATACTTGGATAGCGGGAAGTCGCTGTGAAGCCAGGAAGCGTATTGATCTCGTTAAGAACGATCTCGTTTTCTTCGGTCACGAACATATCGACACGCGCCATCCCCGTGCATCCCATGATTCGGAACGCTTTTTTCGCCAATGCTTGCGCGTTGGCGAATGTTTGTCCATCAATACGAGCTGGACAATAAATATTAGCGCCTTTCATCGCGTACTTGCCTTCAAAATCAAAGATGGCGCTTTGGATCTCGATCTCGTCGACACTACCGACCTGGATCTGATCATTTCCTAAAACGGCGCAGCCGATCTCGAAGCCATTGATCGCTTCTTCGATCAAGATCTTTCCTCTTCCATCCCATTTGAACGCGTCTTTTTTCGCTTCTTCAAATTGGCTCTTTTCTTCGACAAAATGAACACCATAGCTGCTTCCCGCGTTGCATGGCTTGATGACCCACGGGAGCGGAAGCTGTTCTTGGATCTCTTCAAAGCTTCGCTGCTCTTCCCATGCCTTCAAACAAATATATCGGGCGCAAGGAATGTGCGCTTGATCGCATAAAATATGCATGACCTCTTTATCCATGCACATCGCCGAGGCGAGAATATCGCTTCCTACATAATGAATATTCATCATTTGCGCCAATCCTTGGAAGGCGCCATCTTCTCCATTTTTTCCATGTAGCACCGGGAATATCACATCGAGAGGAATAAAAATCTCATTGTCCTTGTCATAGACGCCTTTATGCATCCAAGAACAAGGATGAATATACTCTTCTTTTTTCCACGTATCGCTCTCGATTGCTTCGATCGGACCCGTATAAATAAAGAATTGTCCGCCTTCATCGATTCCAATGCACGTTATATCGTATTTTGAGCGGTCGATCTGGTGTAGAAAACTGCCTGTCGAATGCAGCGAAACCGAATATTCACTGCTTTGTCCTCCAAAAACGACCCCCAATTTCAATTTTGCCATACTTCCTCCTGCTGTTAATTGTTTTACGATCGTATCCATCGCCATTGCCCGGCTTCCTTTGATCAAGATCACACAATCCTCTTGAAGCACAGGAAGCAAAGCTTGTACGATTTCTTCTTTCGTTTGAAAAGATGCTCCATGTTCGCCAAACGCCTTCGCGCTTTCTACGCTCAATGGACCATATGTATAAAGCTGGTCGACTCCATGCTCTTTAGCGTACTTGCCAATCGAAGCGTGGAGTTTTCTTTCTTCATTTCCTAGATCCAGCATATCGCCTAAGATGGCGATATGCTTTTGAGCCGGAAGGGCAAGGAGCGTATCGATCGCCGCCTTGGCGCTTTCCGGATTCGATTTATATGAATCGTCGAGAACGCGGGCATGCTGAAGCGTGAGCAGCTGTGTCCGCATCTTCGTCATTTCTAAGTTTTTAAGTCCTTGTAAGATCGTCGCATCCTCGATACCATCGTATTTGGCCGCAAGAATGACCGGCAATGCGTTCATCGCTTGATGGGCGCCCAAAGCATGGAGCTCGATCAAATCCTGGATGCCATTGGTTTTAAAGAAGATCGAATCTTTTCCATAATCGATCGAGGAAACGATCGAAAGCGTGCCTCCTTGGCCAAAGGATCGGATCGTTTTGCTCGGATCGAGTTTTTTCTCTTGCAGTACTTCTTCGATTTCCGGCGATTCTTTATTGTAGATCAATACGCCACCTTCCTTGAGTCCATCATAGATCTCCAGCTTCGCTTCGGCGATCTGCTTTTTTCCGCCTAGATTTTCCATATGGGCGGAACCGATCGTCGTAATGATCGCGATATCCGGGGGCGCGATCTTTGTCAAATAGGTGATCTCGCCTTTGTTTTCCATTCCCATTTCAAGGATCGCGACTTGCAGATCGGCATCAAAGTCTAAGATCGTCAAAGGAAGTCCGATCTCATTGTTTCGATTACCTGGTGTCTCCGCGCTCTTCTTTACAAGAGAATAGACACTTTTCAACATATCTTTACAGCTCGTCTTGCCATTGGACCCCGTGATCGCGATCACTTCGGCATCTAAAGAAGCTAAATACGCTTGCGCGAGCTGGCCTAGCGCTTCGATCGTATCTTCCACCAAGATCAAAGGGATCCCTTCTGGATAAGGGGTATGATCTTTTTGCCAAAAAGCAAGAGCGGCTTGTCCGTTTTTAACTTGTTCAATAAATGAATGCCCGTCATTGTGAGCGCCTACGATCGGAACGTATACATTGCCTTTTTGCACATTTCTCGAATCGATCGTTACGCCTTTTACGATTGTGTCTGGATCGTATGGTCCGCAAACTTCACTTTGCATGTAGGTCGCGATTTCCGCGATGGTCTTTTGAATCATTTTTGAGCCTCCATTTGGAAAACATTATAGCACAGCTTCTCACAAATAGAGAGGAAGCCGAAAAAAACACATATCCCTCTTGAAAACGGTTTCATTTGTGTTTTGTGACCGATAAAAAGCTTTTTTTTGAACAATTTGGAGGAAAAACGTAAAAAATAGAAGCAATTCCCCCACAAATTTGTGATTTTGGTCATTTTCACATATTTTTACAAATTTATCCCATATATTACGATTCAGGTTATGCTATACTGTTAAACAAGCAAGGAACAGAAGGCCTTGCCGGTATGAAATCGTGAATAGATATTCATACTATTTTCTATCCCCTTAATTTTATGGAAAGCCAGGCCTCCCCTTAGCCTGGCTTTTCATATGCGTTGGGGGTCAAGGAGGGAGAAAAAATGGATATTTTTTGTCAAATCGCACAAGGTTCGATTCCAAGTCATAAGGTGTATGAGGACGATCAAGTGATCGCGTTTTTCGATATAGCACCTACGAGCTATGGACATACGCTAGTCGTTCCCAAACAGCATTGTGATTCTTTTTTAGATTGTCCGCCAGAACTACTCAGTCATATGATGGAAGTCGCACAAAAGCTGGCCAATAAGCTGATGGATCATCTCAACTGCGATGGAATCAATATTTTGAGCAACGCCAAAGAAGCGGCCGGACAAAGCGTTCCGCATTTTCATATCCATTTGATTCCTCGATATGAAGATTCGCCAAAAGATCTTGTCGAGATCCGTTTCCACGAAATCGAGAAACCAGATTTTGAACAGCTCATCGCCAATCTCAGCCGATAATAGATGCCACAAGGCATCTTTTTTTATTTTTGTATTCGCTGAATTATAATTAGATCAACCAAAAAGAGGAGGTTTTCTATGAAAAAAAACGCGATCATATTATTAGCCGACGGATTTGAAGAAATCGAAGCCATCACACCATATGATCTGCTCAATGAAGCAGGCGTTGAAACAAAACTCATTTCTGTTTCCGACGAAACGAATGTGACAGGAACTAACGGCCTGAAAGTCATTGCGGATGGACTGCTTAAAGAAATCGATACCAAAAAAGCCGATTGCTTGATCATTCCAGGAGGCGCTGGCTATCAGATCTTAAAAAAAGAGCAGAGCGTTCTCGATTTGATCCAATCTTTTGCCAAGCAACCCGATAAAGTCCTAGGAGCGATTTGCGCAGGCAGTTCGATTTTAGGCGAGCTCGGCATTTACCAAGGAAAAAACTATACTTGCGTTCCTGGCTTGAATGGCGATTTTGGCGGTCACTATGAAAAAGTTCACCCCGTGATCGATGGAAATCTAGTCACAGGAATTTCAGTCGGCGGCGCGATGGACTTTCCTACGATCTTGTCGAAGTCCTCTGTTCTAAAGAAAAGAAAGAGGCGCTTGAGCGTCAAACGTGCACGATCGTTTAAACGATCACATTTCAATTCACTAAAAAAAGCCATGGATCATCCTAAGTTCCATGACTTTTTTAGAATCGAGCCCGCATTTCTTCTGGCAAATAGCAAGCCAATTCCAGCACAAGCTCAAATACATACGTGCAAGGCCTTGCTTGAGAAGGCCTTTTCTTTTGTTGTTGGAGGGCGAGCTTTTTCGCGCTTTGTACAGCAAGATGCGGATCGCCGATCTTCAATACGATCTCGAAAAGATCCTGTTCCTGTTTTTTGTACGTTAAAAACCCGTGTTTGCGAAAGATCTTTTTTAATAGCCGAATATATTCATCCCGATGAAACAAAGTTTGATAATAAGAAAAATGCAGCAAGATCCACAACTCGAAGCATTCGTTGCTCCAGGCGCATCGATACGTGTTGCCGCCTTTTCGTTTTTGATCGAGTTCTTTAACTTTTTGGATCGTTTCATCAAAATTCTTGGCCACAAAATCATCCCGATCGAACACGAGCCAAATATGACTTTGCTTGATCTCATTTTTTCGAATATAGTTTTGCGCGAGCTCCAAGATCCTCAGCGTTTCTTTTCCTAGTCCAAAGCAGTTGATCTTCACTTGTTCTGGATCGGCATATCGAACAAATCCTTCAAAATAATTGGGCTCCGTCTTTTTCCCTTCGCAAAAAATATAATACGTTTCCATGGACTATTGCGGCATTCGTTCAGAATTCAGCTCCATATGGACGCTTCCTTCTTCGATCGTATATTGTGAGCCATAGACCCGTTCGATATAACTTCCATAATCCGCGCTCGCTTGCTCCGCTTCTGACATATACGCTTTTTCACCATAAATGTTTCGAGCCAAGATTTGCTCGCTTTCATTGATATCGGGAACAAGCACCATATAATAGATCGTCTTCTCTTCCCCATCTTCATTGGCTTTGATTTGGAACAAACCAATGAACTTATCGCTGTTGTCGATACTGTTGGACTTTAAAAACGCGAAGTAGACGAGCTTTTGCTCAACGATCGAGCCGTTCGATTCAAAATTGAGGGCGTCATAGCTCAGCACCTCTTTTTTATGCGAACCGAGATACGAATCCATCGATTCTTGCACTTTGAGCAAAAAGGAGCGATTCATCTCTTGGATCGAATTGATTCGATTTGGCAGTCCTTCGACAATAACTTCTTTATCAGGATTTACGATCTGAAAATGATATTGCTGCGCGAGAGCCTCGTCATAATGCGACTGGATATGGAGGACATCTCCATTGGATAACGCTTCGTTGGGCTCGATCGTATACGTGAGCGTATCATAAAACTCTTGGATCCTTTGATTGAGATCTTCTTCTCCTGATTTTGCCTCGACACTCGCCCTGCCATTTTCCCCTGAATAATACAGACGGATGTTCTTTGTGACATCGAGCTCGATCGTCCGCAAGAAAAAGAAGTACGCCACTAAGATCAGCCCGACGCACATCAACAGCAAGGAAACTAAATAAATCGCTTTACTTTTGATCGTTTCTTTGGAAATCATACTCTCATCTCCTAATCAAAATATCGTGCATTTTTTATAGACCGTTCCACATAATCGAGCATCGGCTTGTCGACCTTGGCCTGCAAGATCTCTTTCGCGTCTTGCACACAGACTTCCATGATCGCAGGATCTTTTTCAAAATCGCCAAGGATGAAAGTCGGCAAGCCCGATTGACGCGTTCCTAGCAAGTCACCTGGCCCACGAGATTGTAGATCATAAGCCGAGATCGCAAACCCATCATTCAGGCTCTCTAGCTTCTTCAAACGCTCGATCGCTTCTGGATCCTTCGTTTTCGACAACAAAAAACAAACCCCTTGTTCTTTGCCTCTCGCGCTTCTTCCCCGAAGCTGATGGAGCGTGGACAAGCCAAAGCGGTGGGCGTCATAAATGACCATCATCGTCGCGTTAGGAACATCGATCCCTACCTCGATGACGGTCGTCGAGACGAGCAGATCGATCTCATGATCCGCAAAACGCCGCATGATCTCCTCTTTCTCTTCCGCCTTCATCCGTCCATGCAATAAAGCCACCCGATATTTTGAAGGTAGCGTTTTGAGCATGCCTTCATACACTGTCGTGACCGATTTTAGATTCGTCTCTAAATTCTCGTCGATCATCGGACACACGACATAGCACTGCCTTCCCGTATCGATCCCCGAAAGGATCTCTTTCAAGATCGGTTTCATGCTTGAAGTAGGCACATACTTGGTCTTGACCGGCTTTCTGCCTGGCGGCATCGTCTTGATCGATGAAAGTCGGATATCTCCATACAAAAAGTGGGCATACGTTCTTGGGATCGGCGTAGCGGACATCATCAAAAAGTCGACATTCGCTCCTTTTTCCAACAGCGCCCTTCGCTGATTGACCCCAAAGCGCTGCTGTTCGTCCGTCACGACAAGTCCAAGATTTTCAAAATTGACTTTTTCTTGAAACAAAGCGTGCGTGCCAACGACCATCCGAACATCTCCCGACTCCAAGCCAGAGAGGACTTCTCTTTTTTCTTTGGCCGGCAAAGAAGAGACGAGAAGCTTGATCGGAAGACCGAGCTTTTGCATCGTGGCATAGTGCTGACGAGCCAAGATCTCGGTAGGCGCAAGAAAAGCGCTTTGATATCCTGCTAGATCGCATGCCATGATCGAAAACATGCCTACAACCGTTTTCCCGCTTCCAACATCCCCTTGCACCATACGGTACATGATAGTGTCCGATCGTAGATCGCGGATCACATCCTGTATTGCTTTATTTTGATCTTCCGTGAGCGGAAAAGGAAGCGAATCGATCTTTTCCTGGATCACGCTTTCATCGAACACTTTCGCTTCTTTGCCAATATTTTGTACTTGCTGGCCTTGCACACAGCATTGAAAACATAAAAACTCCTCATACTTCAAAGTCCGGATCGCTTGATGCAGTTGCGCAAAGGAGCGTGGAAAATGGATCCATTCATACGCTTGCTTTTGTGAAAGGAGCCGATACTTTTCTCGATATCTTTGCGGGATCAGATCCGGGATCTCGTCGACTTTTTTCAAAGCTGCTTTGATGCTCGCGCTCATATCGCTTGGCTTCATCGCTTTGCTCAGCGAATAAACAGGCTTCAATCCTGTTTGATCTCGAAGCGGCTTTAAATTGTAGTTGCTGGCAACAAGCTTGTTGTTGCCTTGATAATGACCAAAAAGCGTGATCGGATTTCCAAATTGAAACTGCGAGATCCAAGGCCGATTGAATAAACTCACTTCGATCTCTTCATTCCACGCGATGATCCGAAACTTAACCATAGAACGGTTTTTTCCAAGACGGATCAATGTGGGCTTGGAGGCGATCAAGCCTTCGACAGCGACCATTTCATTAACCTCCCATTTCTCGAAAGGGATCGCTTGAATATCCTCGTAGCGGAACGGATACGTTTTGAGCAGGTCTTCCACTGTATGGATATTCATCTTTGTCAAAAGGCCAAACCGCCTAGCGGTGAGCTTGAGTTCGCTTAGTTCCATAGGCATTACACTTCTCTTGAATGAAGGCGACAAAGTTGAGCTCTAAATACGCGTATAAAAAACCAATCATAAATAAGAAAAAAAGGATCATGAACATTTGCCCGAGCGGAAGGTTGGCCGCCATCGCCAAAAAAAGACTCATCATCCAAGAAAACATCGGATTGCCCACGTATAAAAGAGAATGCACGATCACAGGCACATTAAATCCACCCGCTAAAGAAAGCGTCCCTCCACTGAGCGTATCGATCGCCATCATGAACAACAACATAGCGCAATACATATTCAAGATCACTTTATAATGCGCTTTGAAGACCCCAAAAATATAGGTCTTGATCTCTTGAAAGCTCCGTTTTCCCATAAACAACGCATAATAATACACAAGCTGGAATGGGATCATAAAGATCAAGAAAAAGACGGAAACTAGCTGCATGAACACCATGAGCCACATTTGATTTTGTTCGATCGCGACTAGGGCGAGAGGAATCAAAAGCGCAGAGACTAGCAAGATATAGATCCCCTGCAAGATCAAGACGCGCAAAAGAGTGCCAAAATCTAGTTTTTCTTTCTGACTCGTCCAGACTTTCGTACAGATCCAATACATTCCGATCGAAGACAGTAAAGACAACACGACCTGGATCGCGTAGACACTGCGCGAAGAAAGTTGCGAAGAATACGTAAATAGATAGACTAAATTGTATAAAAAAGACAAAACGATCGTCCAGATCAGCGCCTTCCAGATCGAGTAGATGTGAAAATGCGAAAAAAACGACTGCATATTTTTCATAAAAATCTCCTTATTTCTTTATTTTACCTCACTTTCTTTTTCCAAGCAAAAGAGCGAACGAATCGTATTGATGCCCGATGCTCAGATCGATCTCGATCGGCTTTGGACAATAACGCTTCGCGATCTGAAGAAGCGTGTTTTCATTGTTGTAGTGCAAGAATTCGCTGAAATTCCCTAAAATCAGCCGATCGATCTGCTCAAAAAAGCCCATCTCAGCCAATTGCGCAAAATAGCTTTCGATCCTTTCCTGCTTGCCTGAATAGCTTTCTAAAAAAAGATGACCTCCATGCACGTCTGGAAAATAAGGCGTTCCTGCCAACTTTAAAAAGCAGCGCACATTTCCTCCTACCAGACGATCAGAATATTTGATCAGATCCTCGTTTTTATGAAATAAAAAATCAAGCAGCTCCTTTTCATTTCCATGATTGCGGATCTGATAAAGGATCGTTTCTTTATAAGGAAGCAGCGCGTTGAGAACGCAAGTCACATCGCTATATCCCATAAAGATCGTGCGCGAATTTTTATAAGCGGCAAGATCCAAATACGGAAGTGTCGTATTCGCAAGATCCCCGCCCGATACATCGCAAATATAATCGAATGTATCTTCTTTGATCCAAGTGTTGAATACATCTGCCTTTTCTTTAGGAGAAGCGAGCGGATCGTACAAGTGTTTGGAGACGCTGACTTGGATCGAGTGGCGCTGAAGAAAATCGATCGTTTCCGTGATCGGGTACGAGAGAGCGTTGGATAAATTCAATAAACCAATTTTTAGAGTTTTCATATATTTTTCCTTCTTTTTCTCTATAATTATAAACGTAAAACAGAAAGGAGTCTTTGAGGATGAGTAATGACTTTCAAAAGACAGTGATCAAATTTTCGAACGCCTTTGGCCCTAGCGGCATGGAAGAAGAGGTCCAATCGATCGTCAAGGAACACTTTACGATCGAGACGGATACGATCCAAAATACGTTCGTATTTTTGAACGAGAAAGAAGGCCTTCCGACTTTGCTTCTAGACGCCCATGCAGATGAGGTCGGATTTATGGTCCAATCGATTTTAGAAAATGGACGGTTGAGTTTTTTGCCTATTGGAGGGTGGGATCCGAGCAATATCGTATCGTGTCCGGTAAAGATCAAAACCAAAAAAGGCTTTGTATCCGGAATCGTCGCGAGCATTCCTCCCCACTTTATGCGCGAAGATCAAAAAGGGCGCAAGATCGATTTTGACGATCTAGTGATCGATGTTGGAACGAGCTATAAAGAAGAGAGCATCGCTCTAGGCATCGAGCCTGGAGATTTTATCGTGCCCGATGTTCAATGTGACTATATTCCTAGTCTTCAAGTATTCAAAGGCAAGGCGTTCGATTGCCGCATCGGATGCGCCGCCCTTTTCGAAACATTAAAGATCTTAGAGAATAAGGAGCTTCCTGTAAATGTGATCGGTTTGTTTTCAGCCCAAGAAGAAGTGGGAGAACGTGGCATAGAATGCGCGCTTCAAAAGATCCATCCCCAGCTAGCGATCTGTTTTGAAGGATGTCCTAGCGATGATACATTTGAAGCCAAAGACAAGATCCAGTCCGCGATGGCTAAAGGCGTGATGCTTCGGGCGATGGATCGCAGCATGATCACGCATCCAAAATGGCAACGCTACGCTCTTGAGACCGCGAAGAAATACGATATTCCTTATCAAGTCGCTGTACGCAAAGGGGGCGGAACGAATGGAGGCATCTTGCATGTTCATGATATTCCCACGATCGTCATCGGGATTCCAGTCCGGTATGCGCACGCGAGCGTAGGCTTTTGCTCCGAAAAAGATCTCGAGGGAGCGATCGAGCTCGCTTGTCAGATTGCATTGAGCCTCGATAGAAAAGCGCTTCAAGCACTAGGCGTACTTCCCGACTAGAATCATGGTATGATGCTCGAAAAGGAGGAATAGGATGAAAAAGAAAAAAGTTGTCATCAAAATGAAAGATGGGAAAGAAATGGTTGGAGAATTATATCCAGAAATTGCTCCAAAAACAGTCGAAAACTTTGAAAAGCTCGCCAATGAAGGCTTCTATGATGGTTTGACGTTCCATCGGATCATTCCTGGATTCATGATCCAAGGCGGTGATCCAAAAGGAAATGGTACTGGCGGTCCTGGCTATACGATTCCTGGCGAATTCAATTCGAATGGTTTTAAAAACGATTTGAAGCATACTCGCGGCATCTTATCGATGGCTAGAGCGATGGATCCAAACTCCGCAGGCAGTCAATTCTTTATCATGCATGCAGACGCCCCTCATCTCGATGGGGATTATGCTGGTTTTGGCTTGATCACAGAAGGCTTAGATGAACTTGATGCGATCGCAGGCACGCCAACAGATTGGCAAGATCGTCCAAAAAAGCCTCAAGTGATCGAATCGATCCGGGTCGAGGACTAAATGAATCAAGAAGAGCTTAAATCCAAACTGAGCCCTGAGCAGTTCGAAGTCACTCAGCATGGGGCTACCGAACGCCCATTTACTGGAGAATACAACGATCATTTTGAAAAAGGGATCTATGTCGATGTCGTCGATGGTTCCCCGCTCTTTGTATCGAGCGATAAATTCGAATCGGGCTGTGGCTGGCCTGCTTTTTCAAAACCGATCGATCAAGACGCTCTGATCGGTCTTGAAGATCGAAGCCATGGCATGCATCGAATCGAAGTGCGAAGCAAGCGCGCCGATTCGCATTTAGGGCATGTGTTCAATGATGGTCCTAAAGAGTCGGGTGGTCTTCGCTTCTGTATCAATTCAGCGGCCTTGCGCTTTATTCCTCTAGATCAAATGGAACAAGAAGGGTATGGAAAATATATCCCGCTCGTGAAATAAAAACGATGAAAGAAGTGATCGAGGCGATCCGTCAAGTCAATCAAGAACGCGACTGGGATCAATTTCATACGCCCGAAAATCTAGCCAAATCGATCGTGATCGAGGCGGCAGAGCTTTTGGAGTGTTTCCAATGGAAAAGCGATTATGACTCAAAACAAGAGGTGGAAGAAGAGATCGCAGACGTTTTATCGTATTGTTTGCAGTTGTGCGATGTCTTAGATCTCGATCCAAGAGATATCGTCCTTAAAAAGCTCGAAAAAACTAAGAAGAAATATCCGGTGGAAAAAGCGAAAGGAAAAAGCACAAAATACGACAAGCTCTAAAAAACGGTCCATTTTTATATGAACCGTTTTTTTTATTGCTCGTTTTTTTGTTGATTCCGATACGCTTCTTCCCACTCGGTCGGGACGCTTGAATCGACACCTTGTTCTAAGACGCTTGCGTGTTCGAGCGTTTCGAAAATCAAAAACAACATATATTGATCAAATGTCAAACCAAGAGAATTGGCTTTCTCTTTTAAAAATTGGACGTGGAATTGTTCTTCGCTCATCATAAGTAGCATATCTCCTTTAATGGCTATACAGTACCTAAATCGATTTCAAAATGCGAACCGTTTGCCTGCCATTATTTATAGACCGCCCACGCGTAGCTCGTTTCTGAAAGGACCGTGTTCTTGTCCCAATTCCGCGTGTTTTTATTCGAGTTCGGATCAAGCACGTGATATTCTCCATTCTCGAGCGCGTTGACGACGATAAAGTGACCGACCCGGGTAAAATGGCCGGGCGCTACAGAAAGAAGCAGCGTCTTGCCTTGCGAAAGCGCCTCGTCAAAGGAAGCCTCGCTGATCGGAATGCTTTCAATATGAATGCCATATTGGCTGGCCGCCGCGTCAAGAAGCGCATGCGAAGTCCCTACGCCATCCACAAAATAGCCATTGTCTTGCGAAAATTTAGCGAGCGCGTAAGGGGTGATAGAGGGATCTTGATTCAAATAAGAAAAGATCATCGCCAAACTTGTCGGCGCGCATCCTGCGAACACGATATTCGAGCTACCATATGGAAGATAGCCCCACCTCTCGTCCCATTGCAGAAGGTGAGGCATCGAATCCAGCGATTCTGTCAAGTTTCCTGGTTCTGGCGTATGGCCATTCAATGTGTGGTATTTTTCGACAAAAGGAAGACGGTCGGTATCGCGGCTTAAAAAGACAAGATAATCATCGGCAAGTTCTTGATCGTCATATAGCTTTTTATAACGAAGTCCATCTGTGGCTGGATCGAGTTTTGTATAGCGGGCAAGATCTTCTTTCGAGATCCAATTCTTGTTTTTCGTTTCTTCGATTCCTTCATACGCGTTTGCGTTGTCACTTTTCGCCGCCGCTTTTAAGGCGTCGAACGCTTCCGCATCCAGGTTGCGGGTATTTTGCCAATTCTCGATTTCATCGAGCGTTTTTTGGCGCTGATGTTCGATGACTGTCAGTTCTTCTTTCCGGTTTGTTTTCGTTGTCTGTACGCCCCAATACACTAAGCCAGCCTGGATAAGGACGAGGACTAGGATCATGACGACAAGTCTTCTTTTTTTGATTCTTCTTTTTCGCATAGATTTCCTTCTTTATGTGCTTTTGCGGATCTTCAATTTGCATGGCAGCACGAGCCGAAATGGCAAATGAATCTTTTTATCGAGTTCATTGAGCAGCATCATCGCTCCATAAGCGCCCATCTCTTCCATGGGCGCATGGATCGTGGTCAGCGGCGGATTGGTGAAGCTGGCGTCTTGAATATCGTCAAAGCCGATCAAGGCGATATCTTCCGGGATACGGAGTCCTTCTTCTTGGATGGCTTTCATGGCGCCGATCGCGATCGGATCCGAGCAGCAGACAAGGGCGCTAGGAAGGCTGTTTCCTTTGAATAAGGTCTTCATCATCGAATAGCCGGATTCTTTTGAATATCGATCGATCAGCACGTAGGGATTATACTCTAAGCCTTCTTGCTTCGCTTTGTTCAAAAAAGCTTTGATCCGCTGATCGCGATAGACGCTTCCATCCTCCAATACTTCATAGCCGGCAAGCAAGCCGATCTTGTGATGGCCTAGTTCTTGAAGATACGAGAGCGCTTGAGTGATCGCGTTAGAAAAATCTAAAGCGATCATGTTGTATTCGATCGTCTCTGTTTCCATGTCTAAAAAGATCACGACAGGATATCGTATGGTGAGTTCTTTCATTTCTCGGCTTGAAAACTTGCCAAGTGCGATCAATCCATCAATGCCTTGTAAAATGCTTTGGTCTAGATCGTCTTTGAATACACGGATGATCTTGACTTTTCGTTTTCCTAAGTAAGATTCGATCCCTTTGCGGACATTGATATAGTAAGGGTCATTGAGCTCTTGCTCGATCGAATACCAATGGAGCAAACCGATCGTTAAGATCTTGTCTTGTTTTTTTCCTTTTTTTTGATAGCCCGTCGTTTGTACTGCCTCCAAGATATGTTGTTGGGTCTCTTCCGGGATTGAGAGTGTCGGATCGTTGTTTAAAAAGCGAGAGATCGTGGAGACAGACACATTGGCGAGCTTCGCTACGTCTTTTAGAGTTGTCATTGTATCTATTATAATCAAATTCTTTTCAAATAGGAATGATTAATTTACTTCATAATTTTAGTAAATTATATAATTAATTTTACTAAACTAATTGACATTATTTTCCTCGCTACTATAATAATAAGCAAGAAGAGGAGCCTTTATGAACCACGCTATCAATCAATTGATCCAATATGGTTTGGATCATGGCCTAATCGATCCATACGATCGATATTATGTTGCCAACACGCTGATCGATCTCTTTTCTCTTTCTCAATACGAAGAAGAGTCGATCGAGCCAAATTCTGTTTGTCTGCAGGACGTATTGAATACGATGCTCGATCACGCGATCGAACAAGGAATGATCGAGGATACGATCACGCAAAAAGATCTATTGGATACACGGATCATGAATACACTTATGCCTCGTCCTAGCGAAGTTGTTCACCATTTTGAAGAACTGAAAGAACAGGATCCAAAAAAAGCGACCGACTATTTTTACGATCTATCGATCCACTCTAACTATATCCGAATGGATCGGATCAAAAAAAATATCGAGTTCATGATCGAATCCAAATACGCGCCGATGAAGATCACGATCAATTTGTCAAAGCCTGAAAAAGATCCAAAAGAGATCGCAAAAGCCAGCGCCCTTCCTTCGAGTCAATATCCAAAATGTCTTTTATGCAAGGAGAATGTTGGTTTTGCGGGCACGCTCAATCATCCGGCTCGGCAAAACCATCGCATCCTTCCTTTGTCGCTAACGCATGGATCGTACGCTTTCCAGTATTCGCCCTATGTATATTACGATCAACATTGTATTATTTTAAATGAAGAACATACACCGATGCGGATCGATCAAGACACATTCGAGAACTTGTTTTCGTTTGTAGAACAGTTTCCTCATTATATGTTAGGAAGCAATACGGATATTCCGATCGTTGGCGGATCGATCTTGTCCCATGATCATTATCAAGGTGGCGCCGCACATTTCCCGATCGAAGAGGCTAAAGTTTTTTATAGCGACTCCTTTCCGAATATGGATGTCGAGCTTTTAGAGTGGCCGCTTTCCACGATCCGACTTTCTTCAAGATCGAAAGAAGCGCTTGTCAAAGCGAGCATGCAGATCTTAGAAGCGTGGAAGAAGTATGAAGACACCGATCGAGAGATCATTCCTTACACCAATGGCACTCGTCATAATGCGATCACACCGATCGTACGCAAAAAAAACGGGAAGTTCGAGATCGATCTTGTCTTAAGAAACAATCGAACGAGCGAACAATATCCGGACGGGATCTTTCACCCACATCCTGAGCATCACCATATCAAAAAAGAGAATATCGGCTTGATCGAGGTCATGGGATTGGCGATCCTTCCTGGCCGTTTAAAAAAACAAAAGGAAGAGATCATCTCTGTTTTAAAAGGAGAGGCTTCGATCGATTCTCTCCCGGATCTTGCCATGCACCGAGCATGGATCGAGTCACTTCAAAAAAGCGAAAATAAGAGCGAAGATCTGGATCGTTTCATCAATCAAGCGATTGGCGATAAGTTCGTCCAGGTTCTAGAGAACGCGGGTGTCTTCAAGATGGATATGGACGGAAAACAAGGAATGATCGATTTTTTCGAATCAGTAAAAAAGGATTTATAGGATGAAACAAAATGATAACGCATTCTCGATCTATGTTTTAGAGAACGAAAACAATCGAATTGAATTGAGTGATCTAGGGGCGACTTTAGTGTCATGGAAAACGAAAAAAAGCGATGGCTCTTGGCAAGAGATCGTTTTAGGGTATGACGATTTAGATTCGTATCGCACGCAAGATGGATATTTGGGCGCGTGTCTTGGGCGTGTCGCCAACCGTATCGAAAAAGGGCAGTTCACACTGAACGATACGGTATATACTCTTCCGATCAACAATGGTCCAAATTGTCTGCATGGCGGGATTGATGGATTTTCTTATAAACGATTCGATGTCAAGCAAGATGAAAGCTCGATCGCTTTTCACTACGTGAGCAAAGATCAAGAAGAAGGATTTCCAGGAAATTTGGATGTTTGGTTTACGTACAGTTTAAAAAAGAACACGTTGACGATCCATTATGAAGCGCTCAGCGACGCGGATACGCTTGTCAACTTATCGAATCATTCGTATTTTAATTTGGATGGGAGCGATTCGATCCAAGATCATCGTCTTCTTGTGAAGGCTTCGAAATTTATGGAGGTCGATGCAGATGGCTTGGTCAAAGGGGTGTATCGAGATTTGCCTGCGGATATGGATTTTCAGCAAGAAAAGCCGATTGGCCAAGCGCTTTCTTCCTCGATCGAGCAGATCGAAGTGGCAAAGGGAATCGACCATCCTTATCTTTTCAACGATTCCCACGATCCGATTGTTTTGAGAAGCCCTCTTTCGCATTTGGTCTTGACGATGAATACGAGTTATCCTCTAGCGCAGATCTATTCTGCCAACTATTTAGATGGTCGTCTTGGCAAAGGGCAAAGGCCTATGCCGAAACAAAGCGGCATTTGTTTTGAGGCCCAATACCTTCCAAACGAGATCAACATCGATCCACAAACAAAAACAATATTAAGAAAAGGAGAAAAATATGACGAGTGGACGTCATATACGATCAGTTATGAAAACAGTGAATCAATTGATCAATGATTTTGAAGCGAATGTGTTTGATGCGCGACTGCAAGCATTATATTTAGATGATTCTCGTCTTGAAGCGGAAAAGGAACGGTACATTCAAGCTTTAAAGATGTTTGAATCGTTGTATGGAGATCAAGAGGTGCAGATCTTTTCGGCGGCTGGACGTTCGGAAGTTTCGGGAAACCATACCGATCACCAGCATGGTCGAGTCTTGGCTGCCAGCATCAATTTGGACACGATCGCGATCGTTTCCAAGCGCGAGGATGATCAGATCAAAGTCGTCTCGGATGATTTCGATATCGAGCCGGTGGATGTGAACGACACGGAACTAAAAGATGTGGAAGAAAATTCCGCTTCTTTGATCAAGGGGGTTGTTCAAGGATTTAAAAACGATCATTTCCGTGTGGGTGGTTTTAACGCGTATATGACTAGCGAAGTGATCGTAGGGGCTGGTTTGTCTTCTTCGGCTAGCTTTGAAGTGCTCATTGGCACGATCCTTTCTTATCTTTACAATGAGGGGAACGTTTCGATGGTCGAGATTTCAAAGATCGCCCAATATGCGGAAAATGTATATTTTGGCAAGCCTTGTGGTTTGATGGATCAGTGCGCGTGCGCGGTGGGCGGTTTGATCACGATCGATTTTAAGGATCCTGCTTCGCCTATCGTTCATCAAGTCAATACGGATTTCGATGATTTTGGAGTGAGCTTATGCATTGTCGATACAAAAGGCTCGCACGCGGATCTGACGGATGAATATGCGGCGGTCCCTTATGAAATGAAAAAGGTGGCTCATTTTTTTGGTAGCGATGTTTTGCGAGATGTGGATGAGGAAGCGTTCTTGCAGAATTTAAGTTCGATCCGTAAGAAGGTTGGCGATCGGGCTGTGCTGAGAGCGTTCCATTTTTTCCAAGAAAACGCACGTGTGCCTCAAATCGTAGAGGCTTTGGAAAAGAAAGATAAAGGAGCTTTCTTAAAAGGGATCCAAGAGTCTGGGGATTCGAGTTATCAATATTTGCAAAATGTGTTCGCCGCTTCCGACCCGGCCCATCAGGCGATTTCTCTCGCTTTGGCGCTCAGTAAAGATTTCTTAAAGGACAAGGGTGTTTGTCGTGTCCATGGGGGCGGGTTTGCGGGAACGATCCTGGCTTTTGTCGACAATGAAGATGTCGCTTCCTATAAAGAATGGATCGAGTCTTTTTTTGGCGCGGATAGCTGTCATGTTTTGAAGATTCGTCCAGAGGGCGGAACGATCGTCGTCGAATAAAGAATAATTTGCCAGTGAAAAACTGGCTTTTTTTGTTTATGATGATCGTATAAGGAGTAATAGAGTATGAAAGAGATCGTTTTAGGAAAGACAAAGATTTGCGTGCCTCAAAATGGTTTTGGGGCGTTGCCGATCCAAAGAGTAAGTCACGAGAAAGCAAAAGAACTTTTGATCAAGGCGTATGAAGGCGGGTTGCGTTTTTTCGATACGGCTAGAGCGTATTCGGATAGCGAAGAAAAGATCGGCGCGGCTTTTGAAGGCATTCCAAGAGAGAATTACATTTTGACTTCGAAGACAATGGCGAAAACGCCAGAAGATTTTTGGAAAGATTTTGAATCGTCTTTGTCCAATTTGAAAACGGATTATATTGATGTGTATCAATTTCATTGCGCTAATCAAGTGTATAAGCCCAACGATTCGACAGGAATGTACGAGGCGATGCTTGAGGCGAAAAAACAAGGCAAGATCCGACATATTGGGATCACGGCGCATAAGCTAGGGGTCGCCAAAGAAGCGATCGCCTCGGATCTTTATGAAACTTTACAGTTTCCTTTGAGCTATCTTTCAAGCGAGAAGGAGCTGGAATTGATTTCGATGTGCAAGGAGCATGATATAGGCTATATCGCGATGAAAGGTTTGGCTGGCGGCTTGATCAACCAGAGCGTTCCGGCGATGGCGTTCATGCAGCAATTTGACAATGTGATCCCGATCTGGGGGATCCAAAAAGAAAGCGAGCTCAAGGAATGGCTTTCCTTTATGGACAAGACGCCAAAGATGGATGAAGAGATCAAACGTTTTATCGAGAAGGAGAAAAAGGAATTGGCGAAAGATTTTTGTCGAGGGTACACGGCAGCTGGCAAAATGGCTTGTAAGCATTTTCTTTGATTTGTTATAATATTACTATGAAAGCAAACGGATGAGCTCAAAACGAAAGTCATGGAGGTGGTAGAAAATGCATAAGGGAGTAAAGATCGCGCTGGACCCAAGTCCCGTCCAGATTGTACTGCTTCGAAAACATACCGGGACGGCCCGTTTTGTCTACAACCATCTTTTGGCTTATATACAGGAAGAGTACGACAAGGGCAATAAGGTATCGACAAATTTCTATCAGCTCCGCAAACACTGGAACAGTGTGAAGGCAGAAGCCGCCCCCTGGTGGAACGAATGTTCCAAGGAAGCCGCTTCCTATGGATGCGAATCTCTTTCCAGGGCTTTTGCCAACTTCTTCGAAGGAAGGAAATCCGGAAGAGAGGTCGGCTATCCGAGATTCAAGTCAAAAAACAGATGCAGACCGGCTTTTGCCTATACGACCGGAAGCTTTGGAGCCATAGAGGATGATCCTTATGGCCTAAAGTTCCCGAAGATCGGCAGGATCCATACGTTCGAAAACGTCCATCACCGGCTCAAGGGAGCGAAAGTCATAAGGATGACCATCACAGAAGAAGGCGGACGGTGGTATGCTTCGCTCACAGCGGAAGCCGACTTTTTCAAGCTGGCCAAAGAAACCGGACAGAAGGTGGGAGTGGATCTTGGCATCAGACAGCTGGCCGTTCTTTCGGATGGAACAGTCTATGAGAACCCGAAACATTTAGCCAGAAGCGAAAGAAAGCTCAAAAGAGAGCAGAAAAGCCTCTCCAGAAAACAGAGAGGCTCCAATCGATACGACAGGCAGAGACGGAAAGTAAACCGTCTGCATGCGAGAATCCGTCATCAAAGAGAGGATCGGATCCATAAGATGACGACCGATATGACGGAAAAATACGATGAGATCGTGATCGAGGATCTGTACGTAAAGGGAATGGTCAGAAATCACAGGCTGGCAAAAGCCATCTCGGATGCCGGGTTTGGCAAGCTCCGTCAGCAGCTCGAATATAAGTGTGCCCAGAGAGGCCGGAAACTCACAGTCATCAAAAGATTCGAACCGACATCGAAAAAATGCAGCCATTGCGGGCATGTAAAAACCAAGCTTGCCCTGAGTGAACGTACTTATATCTGCGAAGCCTGCGGGATGGTCATGGATCGTGACCTGAATGCAGCAATCAATATACTGGCCGCCGGGAGTGCTTCGGAGGCCGAAAACGGACGCGGAGAGGACGTAAGACCATCTTTATCGGCAGACCTCTGTGAAGCGTCAACCAGGCAAAGCCTGGAGCTGTCCCTGGCAACGGGGCATGAAAACTAAAACAAACCAGTTTTCAACGGTGTGGGTATTGTATGCCTTGTCCTGCAGGGATCGTAATCAATCAGTGCGCTAGGATGTCGTTGATGGTGCGTCGGGCGCCTTCTCAAAATTGGCTTTCCGAGTCTTGGCAAAACGAGATGGCAAAGATCGAGCAATGTCTGCATTGTAATCAATGCGCTTCAAAGTGTCCTTATAAATTGGATACGCCAAGTTTGCTGGAAAAGAATTGGGAGGATTATCAAAATATTCTGAGCGGCAAAACAAAGCTTTGAGTGAAAATAAAGAGATAGGTCTATATCGGCTATAGCGGATATAGACCTTTTTCTGTCCGAATAGAATATCAGTTTAATTGTATTTTTTTGCATCATTCGCTTTCCTCTTTTTTCCTCTTGTTTTATAATTCTATAAAAAAGAAAGTTGGAAGAAGATGAAGTTTGAAATCATTGTTTGTGAAGACGATCGTTCGTTCCGTCAAGATTTGATCCAATGGATCGAGTGTCGGTTTCCGTCGGCTTCGGTTCTTGGTTTTTTAGATGGCAAGGGTCTGTTGGAGCATGTTCGCTTTCATGAAAAGAAGCGGATCGTGATCGTTGATATCGTTTTGGCAAAAGGTGAAGATGGGATCGTTTTGGCAAAAGCGATCAAGAAGATCGATCCGTTGTGTGTGATCATTTTTATGAGTTCTTTTTTAGAAAAAGCATGCGATGTCTATGAGGTGGAGCATTGCTATTTTGTGTATAAGCCACAAAAAGAAGCTCGTTTAGAGCCTGCTATCCTCAAGGCGATCGGTTTGCTCAATGAGTTGTCAAGTTCGATCGTCGTCCATACGAATTCTTCGATCGTTCGTTTGGATCCGAATGCGATTTATTATTTGGAGCGGATCAAGCGGTATACGCTTGTGCATATGGAGGGGCAGACGCTCAAGATCAAGGAGGATCTTGAAGCGTTGTCTCAAGTCCTTCCGATGTCGTTTCATCGTTCGCATCGGGCGTTTGTCGTGAATTTTGATCACGTTTCTTCGTATATGGTGCGTGATTTGAAAATGCGGGATGGCGCTTTGCTTTCGGTTTCGAGAAGTTATCAGCGTTCGATCAAGGAGGCGTTTCATCAATATTTGATCGAGTCTAGGGAGTTGGAGAAATGAAATCTTCGTTTTCGGTTCGATGGTTTCTTGTCGCCTATTTGATCGTAGAAGGATTACTGATTTCCGTTCTTTTTTGGGCGAAACAGAATTCAGGAAAGAGTATTTTGCCAATCATGATGTGGGCGAGTTTTCTTCTTCTTTTTATTTCTATCTTTTTTTCAGTTCGATTGTTTTGTCAGCTCGTTTCCAAGATGGAGGAAGATGCCCATCAGCAAGCATTCGAGCTCCAGGTCAAGATGGAGAATGAGCATATTTTAGCGACGATGAAGGCGGAAGAAGATATGGCTCGTTTGAAAAAGAAATTAAAAGTGTGCATGCAAGAAGAAGGATGCGAGAATGGGGATGAAGGTCGATGGAGAGAAAAGATCGATGTGGCTCTTGATGAAGAGCGTGATTCGCTTTTTATAAACTATTGTCCCAATCATCTTGTGGATTCTCTTCTTTATCACGAGGTTTTAAAGATGAAGGCGGGCGGGATCGAACATTCGATCGTGGCTGCAATTCCGAAAGAATTGGCTTTGGATGATTTTGTGCTGGTGAGCGTGTTGACGAATTTGATCGATAACGCGATCGAAGCGACGCTTTCTTTGGATCACGAGCGCAAGATCGATATTCATTTATTCGTTAGGGCGAACGTTCTTGTATGTCGGATCGATAACACGGTCTTGGAGGATGTTTTGATCGTGAAAGGTCGTTCGACAAAGAAAGAGAAAATGAAGCACGGTCTTGGTTTGTTGATCATCGAGAATGCTTGTCGTAAGCATGGTGGTTTATTTTCGCAAAAGATCGAGGATGGTTGGTGTAAAAGCACGGCCACGTTGTGTTTGGATCGAGAAAACGAGGTGAATGAATGCTGATTTGGTATTTGATCGCTGTTCTATTGCAGACGGCGATCCAATCCGCTTGGTTTGCTTGTTATTTGCATTCAAAACGTCCTGTTTTCTATTTTTTGATCGTTTGGGTCGTTTCGGTGGTTCTTTTTGTTCCGATCAATTTATGGCTTTCAAATGTGGATGTCATTCTTAAAAATTTGGTGAATTGCTTATTTTTTGGTCTTCTTTGTCGTGTGCTTTTTCGTAGGGAGAGTTGGAGGCGGATCGTTCTTGCGATCTTGTTGTATGAGACGATCTTAATTCTCGTGGAATTGTTTGGCCAGTGTATTTCCTATCTTTCTACAAAAGCGTTTTTTGATCTTTTCTCTTTTACTCAGCTTCAAATTGTATTGACTTGGGCAACGACTATTGAGATGGCTTTCTTGACGATCCTTTTTTTGCGTTTCTTTTCGAATCTCGATTTAACAAACCTGAAAATGTTGAGTTATTTGGCTACGCTTTTGCTCAATACGATCTTGCAGGTCCTGCTTGTGTTTGAAGTGAGCATGGTCCATCAAAATATGTTTTTTGATTCTTGGTATTGGATCATTGTCGTTTTGTTGTATGGGCTCAATCTTTTCACGCTCTTTTCGCTTAGTCGCTTTGTAAGAAAAGAAAGAGAGAAAAAAAGTTTGAAGAGCCTCGAGGCTGTCTATCGTGAGCAGCTGCGTTATTATTTGCGCTCGGAACAACCGGATGAAGAGTGGCGTAGGCTTCGACACGATCTGCTCAACTTCATGGAGCAAGAACGCCTTCAAAAAAAGAAAGAATCAGATTTCACGCATGAGGTCTGATTCTTTTTATGTTTAATGGTTCCGTTTCTTATGAACGATCCATCCAAGGCCAAGCAAACTGAGGATATTCATCCATATGGAGCTGCTCTTCTGAATGGCGATGCCAGTTTCTGGCGAGTGCTTTATAGATGATCCATTCACTTTTTCGATGGTCGATTCCGCTTTTACAGGAATGACTTTGGTTTCGTTTCCTTTGTTTACCATCGGCTTGATAACTGGCGTATTATTTGATGGTTTTTCGTCTGGTTTATTCGTATCCCCAGGATCGTTCGTATCCGGTTTCTTGTTTGGGTCATTAATCGGTGGAGTTGGCTTTTCTGATGGATTCTTATCATTGATTGGATCATCCGTTTTATCTCCAATTTCATTTAGATTGCTTACTGTAATTATTACCCTTTTTTTTGCTCCATCTACCGTATAGGCCCAAATCGTGGCTGTACCCGATTTTATGGCTGTAAGAATTCCATCATCAGAAATGCGAATAATATCTGAATTGCTGGTGGACCAGTACACATCGCTTATAGTAGAATCGGATGGATTTAATACAGTATAAATAGGTTGCGATTCTCCTGGAGCCATTACCCTATTCTTAACTTTTAAATCGATCGAATCGACCTTTTGATATTTTTGCGATTCTCTTAATACCGGTTCATAAACCATTTTCTTCAAATCGTTTTCTGATAAAATCAACTTTGCATTTTCGTCGATATGTTTGATTGATATCTCTGTTCCTTTCTCAATCGGAATATTATTGATTGTTTTATATCTTGATAATCCATTTTCATCTTTATACATCACAAGATAATCAACACATCCCGTTGAATAACCGACAAGTTTTAAAGAATACCCAGTCTCTGGATTAAATGTCAGAATTTTATTATAGTCATCTACTAATTGATCGTATTCCACGTTATAACGCAATCCGTCCAATTGTTCTGCCATTTCCTTTCCGTCTTTGATGGTAAAAAGATAACCCCCATTTTTATCGAATACTTGAATATCCACCGGACATGAAATGTTAACCGTGACACATTTCTCCATCAGTTTTCCTAAATCCCAATACTTGTTCTGAGATTCAATTCCTTCTTGAATGGTCTTACTTAATCGAATTAATTCTTCATTTTTATTCATCCAAATATAATCCAGATATTTTTGTAATGTCTTTTCTCCGCCGATTCGTCCTTCGGCTAAAATATCAAGAGTATACAAATATTCATAAGCCGCATTATCAGCATCGACATTGTTTTGTGAAATCAATGATTCTGCGAATTTTGTGTTTTTAGATATAGTCCAGGATGAGAGCGCTTTATTGAGATAGGTATAACACCTTAACTTATCATAAGACTCTTGCATACTGCTCACGTTAAACAGAGCATTTCCAGCAAATTTTCCTAAATCAAATCCGGTTTTTATAATATTTAAAATAGGAACTTTAGTGCCCGCAAATTTGAGAGCTTCATTGATTGCGATGTCCGTACCTTTCTGAATAGCATCTTGAAGAACATATTCTAAAGAACTAAATTCACGATAAATCAATGCTTTGACTTCTTTCGAAGCGTTGACCATTGCCTTCAATTCACAGTTTTTTTCTATATAATCCAACATTTCAATATAATACTTATTCGCATTGGCTAAAGCATTGAATTTACTAAAATTATTCATGGTATCTTTCGTTACCATGATTCCATCGACAGCATATCCGAATTTCTTTAAATATTCACTTGCTTTATTCACATATTCGCTTGATTTATAAAATCTATTAAAAAAATCTGAGATCTTTTTCGCTGAGATATTTGAGCCATTTTTAACCAGAATATCCAATACATCGTCTATCTTTCCGCTAATCAACGCTTTTGAAAACTCACTGCTATCTTGTAATGAAGTAATTTCTTTGTTCAGTTGATTAAGTATTCCCGCATCTTCCAAATGTTCATTCATTTCTTTTGCTAAATACCATTTCAATGCTTCGCTTAATTTTTTGACTAAAGAAAACCCTTCTTTCTCTGCAGACATTTGAGAAATAATATCACTCGAATTATAAATATATCCAATCAGAATATCCGTTGCGAGATCTTTAGATGCCTCACTCGCAATGATCTCCTTCCAACCATCTAACCCTCTAAAATAAAGATCTGAATAGGCTTTCACCAGCGCTGTTCCAAATTTTGGATCTTTTTCAGAAACAAGCAGCGAAGCCGTGAAATTACCATCTTTCGTCAAATACTGAATCATAGAATTTTTAAATCCCGGGCTATTCAGTATCTGATAAAGTTCCTTATATTCAAAATGGCCTTTTTGAAAGATTTCTAAAGTAATATCTTTCATATTTAAATTTTTGATTACTAACGAAGAACTTTCATCTTTATACACTTCCATACTTGGATACAATGTAAAAGTGATCGCAAATTTCCCATCCTTAAATTCTTTTTTGATATCAACTTTAGCAGAACTATTATTCTCCCATTTTAGTTTATCGAGAATTTCATTTGCCAGCTCATCCGAAATAAACTCCGATTCTGCGGTTAAAGTAACTTCTTTCTTATCTTGATCGAGAGATACTTTAGATTCCGATAAAGTAAATTTAGGAATAACCTTACAGTTCACTTCAGAGATTATTTCATCCCCTAGTTTTAACCCAAAACTTGTTTCTCCACCTTTTAAAGCTTTTACAGAAAGAAGTATTGTTGCTTCTCCTGATATTTTAGAAGATTTTATCCAATCACTTGATGAAATAGATATTAATTGCGGATTATTATTAAAAATGATTATTTTTGATAATTCCTCATTTAACTTTTCTGGAGAAGAAGCGATAAATTTTTTTGTTATATATTGAATATCTTCTTCATACAAATCAAGAGCAGAATCGATCGTATCCTCATCAGCATTCACTATGCTATGATTATAGCCGTGACCATTTAAAGAAAGATTAGGTAAAGGATAACCAATCGTATTGATATAATTAACAAATACATTTTGATTAATAGCTGCATCAATCCGCTCTTCAATTTTATTTAAAATATCAAGATCGGTATCAATAGCATGGAGATTTTTTTTCATACTATCTACTATATCTCTTTGATCAAAAGAGATTCCTGCAATACCACCAACCGATACATTTCCATCGGATTGTTTTATAGGACTATTGAATATAGACACCAATGAAACTTCAATTTTTTTCGAAGTATTTTTGCAGTTTTCAAATAATATACCTTCAGAATTATAAAGTTCTATTTTCCCTATCAATCCACCTACATATAAATTTAAAGAATATGTTGTTTCGTACGAACCGTAATCAAGAGTAGTCGTTAACTCCCAAATAGTTCGCTCAACTTCGATTTCACCACTATTAATGCATTCATAAAACTTTTCTCCTTCTCCATATCCGCATAAGCCCCCTACACAAACACTAGAATCGTGAAATGCAGATCCAGTTACTGTAACTTTTCCATGATTTTCACTATATGAAATATTATTAAATAACTTACCTACTAAACCACCTATACAATTATCTCGACGAGATTGTCCATAATAATCAACATTTATATTTCCATAATTAATACATTCTTGAATTATTCCACCTGATAACCCGTCTCCACCCGGTGACCCTTCTAATCCACCAACATTTACAACAGCAAACGAAGAAACATCCATATCAGCATAATTATTCGATTTTTCTATTTTTGCGTGTCCTCGTCCAACAATTCCTCCAACCGATAAATCTTGATCGTCATCATCATTTATTTGAATCTTACCATATGTATTACATTTTTTTATTAAATTATTATTTTTTATTCCTAGTCCAGCAATGCCACCGATTGAAACGCTAGCATCAGTATTAATAGAATTTAATACCATATTTAATTCTATATTTACATTTTCTATTCTTGCATTTTCGAGTACACCAAATAACCCATAAGTAACTACAGAATCTTCAATATTTTTAATTTCACAATTTTTAATCCAAAAGTTTTGTCCATTAAAGGTTCCTATAAAAGGAGTATAGCTAGTTTTTAAACCAATCGGAAGCCGCCATGCTTTCTCATTTCCAATGGGTGCCCAGTTAATTCCAATCAAATCAATATCAGCCATTTGAATATAGTGAGCACTCAAATCATTTCTAACCGCATCCAATTGTTCAGCTGTCGATACTTGATAAGGATTTTCCTCGCTTCCATCTCCAAATTGAAAAACACTATTATTAAGAGGTTTAGCTTCATTAATTGGTTCTTCTACCTTTTTCTGGTTTTGATTTGTTAAAATATTAGTTTGTTCGTCATGAATCAAATAGATATTAGGCTCTACTATTCCTTCCAAAGTAGTTTTATCATCACTTTTTGGATCATCTATAATTGTAGAATTGACACTTTCAATTTCCTTATTTTCAGAATCAAACTCTTTAAATTGTTGTGAAAAGGACTCTTCCAAGTCTTTTTCTTCGGTAATATTTCCTACATCTGATTCTTTATCCTTTTCTTCACAATAAGGAGTAGTTATAACTTCTAGGGAATCTTGAATTGGTGCTGGTTCTACCACATTTTGATCAACCGGTTTTTGATCCGCTTCTTCAGCAAGGATCGCCATACCTGGTAAAGTTACTGCTGTAGCCAATGCGACTGCCGCCAAATGCTGGGGTTTTACACTTTTGTTATCATTCGTTTTCATACTCAATCCTTTCCTTTTTTCTTAAAACGAAAAAAGCGGAGAAAGGGTATTTCCCTCCTCCGCTTCCTGTACTTTCATCAAATTGTATTCTTTCTAAAACTTCCGCTTCTTTCTTACAAGGAATCCTAGTCCTAGTAGGCTTAAGAAGCCTGTAAACATAGAACTTGTCTTATGTATTGCGATACCTGTATGCGGTGAATGTTTCGTATTGGATCCTTCTTTTGCCATACGCAAGATCTCGACTTTGAACGGAATCACTTTGGTTTCATTTCCTTCATTGACTGTTGGCTTAACAACCGGTTTATTCGCTTCATCCGCAGGTGTCATCGGTTTGTTTTGATCTGCCGGTTTTTCATTCGGTTTATTGTTGTCAGTTGGTTTTTCCACTTCCTGGGTAATTTCACTTGCGATAATGAACCAAGAGAACGAAGTCGTTTCAAACTCGTAATATTTGCCATCGATGATCTTGAATTGAAGTTCTGTTGTTTTAGAATCTTGATTTTCTTTATGGAAGATGCGAACGTTCTTTCCAGCAAACGGTTCTGGGATCGGTAAGCGTACTTTGAATTTCCCTGTCCGGTCGACTTCTTTTCCTTCTTCGTTCTCGAAGTGGATGTCATAACCAATCGTTTGATATTTTGATGTCAATCCAAAATTATTATCTGCTTCTACTTTGTCAATTACGATCTGCAGTCCTGTTAGATCTTCTTTAGACTCAGCTTTTACTTGATATCCGCCCTTAGAAAAAGTTGCCTCCGTTTTGATTAGATTCTCCGGTTCCGCTTCTTTTACAAGCACGAAAGTAGTTAGGCTTGCTGGTGTAAAGACCACCATTTCATCCATTAGGATCGAGAGTAGTTCTTTGTTTCCTGATCGATCAACTTGATAAACTTTCAATGCCTTTCCGCTCCATCCTGTCGGAATTGACATCTGGACTTCGAACGTTCCGGTCCGCTCTACTTTTTCACCTTGTCGGTTGACAAAAGAAAGAGTGTACCCGATCGTTTCATTGGCTGAATCAAAACCGAAATTATGATTGGAAGTACTATTTTCCGCTTTAAATTCCAAACCATACAAGTCTTCATTTGATTTAGCCGACAACTGAACACCATTATTCGAATATTGATTTTCAGACAATGTATCTTTTTCTACGTAAATCACAAGCTCAGGTTGATAAGTATGATCCCAATATAATGATGATTTATACGCAAAATGTTTATATAAACCTCCTGTTTGTGAAATCGCAAATTTATACTTCCCGTTTTTCAGCTCTTCATATTTTTTCAAATATCCATCACGATCAAATCCTACCGAACGTCCTCCGCGTATCACGACTCCAAATTCATTTATATTCACATCATCCGACAAAGAAGCATTTTTTGGATCATATTCGAATTCAGTAACTTTGTTTTGATCTGAAATATCGTAAATATGAACTTTCAATGCATTTGTCAATGAATCCATTTCCTTTAGAAATTCATCAATATCCAGCGTTTTATAATCAATTTTTAGATTACTATCTACGGCATTCGTCATTTTCCAAGTTCCGTTTGTTGTAAAATATAGGGAAATCACTTTCGAATCTCCAAATGCATATCGAATCGTAGGTTCTGTTCCTTCTTCTAGATGCGTAGCTGCAATATGATAAACATTTTTTGAAAGACCAAGTCTCTTGGCCAACGCCTGCGTGTTGATCCTGATTGTCACAGAATTCGGAACGCCTGCTGCCGCCCTTTCAGGCACTGTTACTATAGTAGTAGGTTTTACAACCACGAAATCATCCCGTGTTAGTTCAACTTGTTGAATTTTTTTGCCATCCAAGGTGATATCCAGAGATTGTAACGCATCATAAAAGTTCTGAATGATTTTCTCGTCTTCTAAATCTTCTTCTGTTGCTTGGCCAAGATCCGGAAAATAATCCTTTACAGATAATGAATGAATAACGGTTGAATATGTTAAATAAGTGGAGTCGCCTTTCGTTTCACAGTTAACATTTAATTTCCATTTTTTATTCAAATGATTATAGTCTAACAACAAATCAAGAAACTGATTCCTCTCGCTATTCAATTCTTGTTCTATTTCTTTTTCAATTGTTGTTATAATGTCATTCATATCGTAGCGAAGATACGATCGAAATTCCTCTCCATTAAAAAACTGCATTTTCGATAATTGATCCCTATCAAATTTTGCAAGATCGATCGCAAAATTCTTTTCATATACATTTTGATTTGCTTTCGAATCATAGATAGAAACTTTTATACCATCTAGAGATTCCATCCAGTTATTTAATGTTCCTGTTTCACTACTTCCATAATTCTTTTGAATTAAAATTTCTTCATCCGGCGTTACGGGATCAGGAATATACATTTCCTCTGCTGGAATCGTGATCATTTCATCTTCCGCATCCAATCTTGCATTATTATTTTTAGCTTTCGTTTCTTCAATGCTGTATTCTGAATCATTTGTATCCAAAGTCTCTGTATTCCCTAAATTCTCTTGTGGAGGGGTGATTTCGGGAGTTTTTGCTTCCGATACTCCTATAATATCCAAGTTATTATTTTCACTTCCATCATCATTCGATTCATCCCGACTAGATTCAGTATCACCTTCGCTTGAATCAGATGTGCCCGTTTCAGTTCCAGAACTATCCGCCAATTCAGTATTTAAACCGTCTTCTTGTTCATTTCCTGGATCCACGACTTCGATCCATTCTTCATCAGGATTCCCCTCGTTTTCAGCAGCTAATACATTGGCCGTCACTGGAGCTAAAAGCATCGTCGCAGCTACTGCACCATAAAGATGTGTTTTTTTCATAAAAATTCTCCCTTCTAATTCATTTTTATCTTGTTTTCTTCTTCTCACGTACCTTAACAACCCAAACAAATTCTGTGTGAATCGATTCTCATTACTAGAAACTTTGCTGTAACATGCTTAGCTCATTTCACTTTTTGAAGAACGAAGATCATTCCGTTTGAACCCAGTTCTTGAAGTTCTAAAATATCTCCATTAATATTCGCCTTATAGATAAGCTCATTCTTATCAACTGCAGTAGAAGTTAGGTCTTTTTCTCCAACAACAAATGATTGTAGATTTAATACGATTTCCCCATTATTGATCGTATAAGTTCCGCTTCGAACATTATCACTAGGCAACTCGGATTCAATAGTCGTATAATCTTCATAGGTCCCGTCTCCATTAAAGGTGAAAGTTCTTGGACTCCCATTTCGAATATTGACAACTTCCCATGCTCCTTCAATTTGTTCTGTCTCTGTAACAGCTATTGGTCCTTTTTCTTCTGAAGGTTCCTCTGAATGTTCATTATTCTCAGATTTTGAATCCTCTTTTTCTTCTTGTTTTTTTTCTTCTTTTTGTACAGGCTCGCTTTCTTTTGGAGAAGTTGAAGCACATCCTGCTAAGACGCAACAATTCATCACTAAGAATGCGGCTATAAGTCTATTCGTTTTCATAATCTTCCTTTCTGTTTTTAAGACTCATGATTTTACTTCAATTATAATGAAAACGTTTTCAAAAACATCCGTGATGTCCCCAAATGCAACGATCATGACTCCAAAAGAACAACAGAAACAAAAAAAGAGCGATATCGCTCTTTGTTAAAGCTTCGCTCTTTGGCGGTCCATTATCGCCTTGATCTGCTCTGGCGTTTCCTTCCTTCCTCTTTTGTACCAAGTATCGCACCAGCCAAAGAAAAGATAAGCCACCGTCGATTTCGAATATGCGACGATCGCTTCCTCTTCTTCTCGATCGCATTCAAAAAAAGCAAGGATCGCCTCCAAAATCAAATACTCAAATGATTTTGATACAAACAGTCGATGAGTTCCTGATTCGATTGATAAAAATCAAACAGATCCGCAATGCGATACCCTTTCAAAAAGCTTTTTCGAATACGCTTGGTAAGATCCTTCAAAATGATCACAACGCTTTCGTGATCCACTCTCTTGAAAGCTCGCTTTGAGTCGTCATGTAAGATATTCCATCCTTTTCTAACAATCACTTCCTCATCCCCATGTAACGAGAAACAAAAAGTGTTATAAAAATAACACATACTATATAATACGAATCTAAAAACGCCAATAAGGAAATTAAAAAACAATCACGATCGAAACTATATAGAAGCGATCAAAACCATGTGACCACCACAAATGCCGATCCAATAAAAAAACCAGACTTTCATCTGGTCAATATTCTCATTGAGAATTCTCTAAAAGAGAATCATATACATTTTGCGGGAGCTGCGCCTTCAACGCTTCCAAACTAGGAAGCGAAGCTTCGCGCTCTCCTTTTTTTACGAGTGGAATCCCTTCGTCATATAAATGACGGACATATTGGATTGCTTGATAAGGATCGGAAAACTCAAGAATGAATCGCCCCATCCTCACCAATGAAGGTGCAAAAAGATATTCGCCATTATGCTCTTTCTCATACTTCAAATTCAATTGATAATCAAAAGGAGCGATTTTTTGATCCGATAGTCTAAGATCGGCGTAGTCTGGAGCCTTGACCCCATACTTTTCTTTGAACACCTTTTCTAAATGTTGCCGGCGAACATTTTCATTGTGTTTTTTCCAAAATAATGCTCCAATGCCGATCGCGCAAACCACGATCACACAAGCAAGCACAATCAAAACCATATTTTTCATAAATAAAACCTCTTATCCCTAAATAAATAAGTGTTATTATTTTATCTATACCCGAATGAACAATCAACTCATTCACTACATTGTAAGATCGATGTGATATATTGAACAAAAAGCGAGTCCCCACAACCCGCCTTTCGAACGCAAGCAAATCAATGCATCAAAACGATTGATAGTTCCCATTGTTTATTATCAGCTTGTCATTCCTTATTATAGGAAATTTCATCGCATTTACATCCCTCGCGTCCTCAAAAGAAGCTGTGCTGTCTCCAAACGCAAAAAAGCGAAGACAAAAAGCGCACTCAACGCTCTTTTTCTTCGCTTTCTTCATTCATGATCAAAAATGATAAATCTCTCTTCACGATCTTTCCGATACGAGCATCGATCCGATCTTCAGCGATCACTTGCACGACTTCTAATCCTGCATTTTGCGCCGCTATAACACCTGTCGACGAATCCTCGAGCACCAATGTCTCTTTTTTAGAAGCGTTCGCCGATTCGAGCGCTTTTTCGTACACATCGGGAAAAGGCTTTACATTCTCTACATCGTCCGCGGTGATTATCCCATCAAAAAAAGCAAGGATCCCCATCTTTTCTAAGATCGCCATCGCTCTTTTTCTCCGACAACTTGTCGCCAAAACGACCTTCTTGTTCTTTTTCTTCAATTGAACGAGCACTTCTTGAACATAAGGCAACAAATGCAGATCGCCATTCTCTAACGAATCATATATAAACGCTTCTCGCACCGCATACAGCTTCTCATATAAATCAGGATCTTGAAACATATCTAAAATCGATCGTTTACAATCGAGCGCGCTCTTTCCGTTCCAAGAAACAAGCGTCCGCTCCTCGAAAGGAAGATCAAACTTCATGAGCGCGCGCTTCCAACCAAGCAAATACACATCCTCGCTATTGACGAGCAACCCATCCATATCAAAGATAAATGTATCAAAAGCAGACAGCCAGTTTTTATCCATTATCCACAATACGAACGAACGATCTCTACAAGCTTTTTCGCTTCGGCTTCGACCGCCTTAAAATCCCCTGTTTTCGCGCCCTTTGTTAAAGACCCACCAAGACCGACCGCGATCGCTCCTTGATCAAGCCAATCTTTCAAATTTTCAGCGCTAACACCACCCGTTGGCATGAATTGCGCCTGCGGAAGCGGTCCATGGAACGCTTTGATCGCTTTTGGCCCATACAGCTCGCCAGGAAACAACTTAATAATATCCGCCCCATACTGCAATGCGTCCGCGATCTCTTTGACACTAACAGCACCCGGAAAACAAGGAACTTGATACAAATTACAAAGCTTTATGATTTCTTTGTCGAAATGAGGACAAACAATAAAATCCGCACCCGCCAAGATCGCTAAACGCGCGCTGACAATATCCATCACCGTCCCAGCGCCTACGACCATATCCACCTTATCGGCATTGGCTTCTTTGATCTTCGCGATCACTTGATCGGCCTGCGGGATCGTGAACGTGATCTCCATCAAATGAATGCCGCCCTTATAAATCGCATCCACCATTTGATTGACTTCCTCAAAGTTGGCGCCACGAATGACCGCGACCAGCTTTTCCGCTTTTAAAGTTTGAATCGTTTCTAATTTACCCATTTTTGTTTCTCCTTAAAAATCCATATCCTCTTCACTAAGATCCATTGGAGAAGAATGCCATACATTCACGCCCTCCTTGCCTTGATACGAAACAAGATCCGGGATCTCGTGAAAAGGTGTTCCAATGATTTGATGATTGATCGTTTCCAAAACCATCGGCATATTTAATCCGCTAAGAACATACACGTTTTGTTGGCGAGCCTCATCCATCTTATTCGTGATCAAAAGCGACTGATTATACGGACTCGCGTTTAGAAGATCTGTCATAACGATCACGCCATCTCCTTGATCCACTTCGTCCACAGCCACACCGATCTTCGATCCGAGCGCCTCGACATCATCCCCCAAATCAAGATTCACACATTCCATATTATCCGTGACCCCAAATATAACTTGGGCCGCGCTTTTAAACCCCTCGCTCAAATGCCCATGAGCGGCAAGCACAATTCCTAACATACTATTCCTTTCCATTTTCAAGCGAACCATCGCAAGACTTGTTCAATATTGTTTTTATTGACCGAATTCGAATGCCGGATCTTTTTCGACACAATGAATCGATCTCCTATTTTTTCTGCCGCGAATACGCGCTGTACACCCTTATGATCAATACGATGAAGGGGTGCTTGCAATCCGATACGATCAAGCAAGTAGACACTTTGATCGTTTCGGATCTTCAAGCTTTTGCGCAAACCAACGATAGAACCATGCGCGCTTTCGACAAACACGAACGCGCTCGAACGAGGCGCGTTTCCGATCATACCTAACATCGCTATGATCGAAGACGTGTTTTGCGCAGACGAAGAAGCGAAAGACGACCCATTCCGCATCGTTCTCGCCCAGTAAAAGAGAAGCAGGAAAACCAATCCAAAACCAACGAACCATCCTTCCCGAAGCCAAGCACGCTCTTGAAGGAAAAAGAAAGCGCCGACCACAACGATCGCGACAATACACCACACCACGATCTCCAACAAAAGATAAAGCATCGTCTTTTTCCTCGTATCCTCTAGATCGAATAAATCTAGATCTCCAACCTGTTCACGAATCCCTTCGTAATAAGTGATGAAGATCCGATCCGCCTTGGCTGGATCATGAACGAGAACACGATAGGAAGGAACTTTACTTGTCCCACACTTTTCTACTCGCACATCTGGATCCAGCAATTTGAGATCCGCTGCTAAAGCTTGGATAAATCGTCGCTTTTGAGAAGCGGAAGAACGATTGCGAAATAAATATTGATACCGAAACAACCAGTCGTTCCACCGTTCCCATTCTTTTCCTGCTTCCATATAACTCCTTTTTTATAAATCGAACTTTTTTAAAATATCCTTCAACTCTGTTCGAGGCAAAGATGGCGTGGCCTGGAAGTAAATATCCTCGACACCATACATTTCATTCATTTCTTTCAATCTCAAAGCGTCTTCTTTATTTAAATAGACGGCTTTAGTGACAGGAAGATCTGTGGCAGGATCTTTTTTCGCGATCCCGCCAATATTCAACGTTTTCATCGGAACTCCATGCTTGACTAGCTCATACATCACGCCAATCGTCTTCGCGATCAAAATGCAGCTATAGTCCTTGAAGTTAAATTCATCCCAATAGTATTTGGCTTTTTCTGGCGTGATGACGATCGTCTTTTGACCCGTCCTTCCGCCCGCACTTTTGTACAAACCACGCATAAACTTGTCTTTTGCCACAACTTCATCGACCACAAAAATAGAATTGACACCTTCCTTTTGCGAAAGCGTAGTCATGACTTGGCCATGAATTAAACGCTCATCTACCCGAGCCAAATTGATTTCTCCCATGATTTACTCCTTTTTCTTTATAAAATACCGATTGCCGCTAAGACGATCAAAATCAATGTCAGCCACAATAAACCATGCGTGACTTTCAAACCTTTCTTTTGATAGAAGAAGTAGACTCCCATCACGACTGCGAGCGGCAAGATCCCTGGAACGATCGAGTCAAGAAGATCTTGAAGCACGAATTCTCGCCCCGACAAATTGAACGCCAACGAAGAAGAGACTTTGACATAATTTCCTGCCAAGATCCCCATCATAAACATTCCGAGCACCGAAAGCATTTCGATCGCGGACTGGATCGCTGAACTTTGCAGCAAGCCAGTCGCGTTACGACCCATATTGAACGACTGATGAGCCAGGAACAAACCTAGCGCCAGCTGATAGGTCGCAAAACAGATGAATGGGAAGATCGCTCCCATCGGACTTCCTTGCTGGGCCCAAGGAATCGCCATCGCGATAAAGATATATTGAACCGTACCAGAATCGATCGCGTCTCCAATTCCAGCCAAAGCGCCCATCAAACCCGCTTTCGTATTGTAAAGCAAGTCGTCCGACATCAAAACTTCTTCATGATTGTATTGCTCGCTTGCGCGCTGCGCCTCCATGCTAGCCATCAAGCCCGTTATGACACCTCCACCCCAAGAAAGCTGGGTGTTGAAAAACAATAGCTGTCGCTGATACGCTTTTTTCAGCTCTTCAGGATCTTTATAGAGTTTCTTCAAAATCGGCATCATCGCGTACAAAAGCGATGGCGCGACATACTTTTCAAACGAATGCGGGATCTCGTTGGCGAAATGCCAGCGAATATAGGTTTTTGTGATATCTTTTTTACTCAAGGCTTCTGGCTTGAGATCGATATTATGATTGTTGCTCATCCTAGAATGTCTCCTTAAAATCCATCGTCATAATCATCATCTTCTTCTTCTATGACACCTTCGCTCACTTGTACAGATTGCTGGATGACTGGCTGCTTTTTTAACTGTGAGTAGATCACGGCAATAATGACACCAAGAACGGCGTAGATGACCATCGTGATCTTTAAAGAAGCAAAGATCACCGACATGAAATATGCTAAGAAGAAGAACACCATCAAATCTTTACGTCCAATCACATAAATCGTCGTCGCGATACCGATGGCCGCCAAACCATTTCCGACTACCTGCAAAATGTGAATGAAAGCCGTCCCCTCTAAAGCCGAGATCGCAGTCGCGATCAATGGGACTCCTAAATACAAGGCGATAAAGATCAGCGGAACATATAAGAGGAACGATACGATCGTTGGATACGTGATGATCGAACGACAAATCGCTTTTTCATCCATTTTTTCGACGGCTTTATCGGTCGCCTGTCCAACAAAGGTGTTCAAGAAGAAGCGGAACTGGTATAGATAGCCGCCCAATAGACCGACTGGCACGGCGATCGCGACCGCTTCTGTAGCATCCAAATTTCCAAGAAGCGCGACAGGGACTGCAATAGCAGCAGCCACGCACGGTTCGCTAGGCATCGTGCCGCCTGGCGAGAAGACACCCATATAAATGAGCTGAAGCGCGGCTGTGACGATCATCGCTTCCTTGACTTGTCCCATGACGATTCCACAGACAAGGCCTGTCATGAGCGGACTAAAGCGAAGTGTTAATGTAGCGCCTCCAAGCAGCCAGCGAGACATGACCGCAGCGACCCAGAGAGCAATGATCAAACTTTGAGTTATACTAAGTGTTTCCATATCTTTACCTATTATTATATTTTTTTATGATCGATTACTGATATCGGCCCATATAGCCTTCAAGCTGCAAGAGCTTATCTTTTAAGATTGGCTGATTGATTTCGATCGGAATCAAGTGCACTTTTTCTTTGCCATCCATAAAGGCGACAATGTCGTCAATGACTTTCTCGTCTTGTGGATACAAGTTCATTTGATGAAGAGAGAGAGGAAGATCTAAAGTTTGATACATCGGCATCAAAGCGTCGATCTCATCCCACTTATCTTCCAAAGCAAGCTGGTATAAGATGCCATAGGCCACCTTTTCTCCATGCAAGTATTCGTGACTTTCTGGAATATATTTTCCCATGCCATCATGTAGGGCGTGGGCGGCCGCGTTGCGGGCGTATTTATCGCCAAGCCCTCCAACAAGGCCAGCTACTGCGATAATGATTTCCGATAGACGGACAAATTCATCCGAGACGACTTTGTTTTTCATATCTTCGATCGCTTTGGTCCCATCTGTTAAGATGGATTGTCGGCAAACTTCGGTAGCCGCTTTTGCCATTTGTAGAAACGGTTCGTTTTGCAGATCTTTTTGTTCGAGAATAGCGACCGATTCATACCATTTGGCTAGAGTGTCGGCAAGCCCAGCAATAAAATATTCGACAGGAGAGTCGATCACAAGATTTGGGTCCGTGATCAAAAAAGCGGCCTGCCTTTTATAATGTTCTGATTTTCCTTCGGCTTCTCCATTTTCTTTATACATGACAGAAAGTGGTGTCCAAGGCGCGCAATTGCTGGCAAGAGTAGGAATGACACCATATTTGACATTGGATAAATGTCCAGTCACTCCGACAAGATCGCTGAGCTTTCCGCCCCCTACACCAATGATAAAATCGATCTCGTTGTCTTTGATGATTTGATCCAAGTTGGCGGCTTCCTGATAGCTGCATTCTCCACTGTATGTATGGTAAACAAAATTCCATTCTGGATCGTTCAAAAATGTCATGTAGGGTTTGGCCACTTCCCATGAACGGGTTCCATGGACAATAAGTATATTTTTTGCTTGGTGTTCTTTGAGCAAGCTTGGCACCTCGTTTTCGATCGCGTGTTCGCAATACATGTAATAATCCGGGCCGCATTTAATTTTCATGTTGTTGAGCATATTGATTTCCTTCTTTGTGTTGGTCATGGTTTTTTTTGATGAATATGCTATAGTGATTGTACAGAAGTGCTGATTGGCTGGACAGCTCGTTCAGGGCATTCGCCTCGAACGGCTTTTTCAACATCCGCTACGCATTTGAGTCCCATGTTTTCTAAACACTCCATCGTATAGGCAGATGTATGGGGTGTTATGATCACATTGTCAAATCGTAAATAAGGATGGCTGGCATGTCCTGGTTCGACTTCGAGGACATCGCTTGCTAATCCAGCGATCTTACCTGTTTTTAAACCTTCTGTTACGGCTTGTTCATTTACGAGTGCTCCTCTAGCGCTATTCGAGATGTACACGCCGTTTTTCATTTTTTCCACTTCTTCAAAAGAAAGCATATGGTAATTGCCTTCATTCAAGCTAGCGCATAGGCAGATCACATCGCAGCTTGAAAGCAATTCATCCAATTCCACTTTTTTGACGCCGTATGTATCCATGGTCAGCTGGTCGACATTGGGATCATAGGCGCATACTTCGCAGAGAAATCCATTCCGCAAGATCTGCGCGACTAGACTTCCCGTATTTCCGATTCCGATCACACCCGCCTTTTTATGAAGCAGAGAATGACCGACAAAATTTGCGCGCTTGCTCCATGCGTCGTCTTTGACCGCTTTATAAGCTGGCCAAGTTTTTCGCAAGAGGGCAAGAAGATTTGTGATATTGTTTTCGGCGACCGCATCCCTCTCCACTAAGGCAGAGACGATCGAGACGAGCGTATCGTGCTTACAGGCTGCTTCTAGATCGATGTTGTTGTAGCCGATCCCATGTCTTGATATTAAAAGCAGCTCGTCTTTATGATCGAAAAATTCTTGATCAAAAAAGGGTGTGACGCTCGAAATGATGATGTCATATCCGTTAAGCAGCTTGGCAAGCTCCTTTCCAGGAATGTTTTGATCGACGCTGAAGCGGTCGACTTTGCCGATCTTCTCTAATCGTTTGATATGTTCGGGAAAGATCTTGCCAAAACTGCTGGAATTGACGAGCGCGATTTGATGCGTCTTATTCATGTTGTTGATCTCCTTTGATGATTTTGTGGCCTCCAAATCCTTTTCGCATCGAAGCGACAACTTTGCCAGTAAAGGTATCGTTTTCTAGGCTTCGATTGCGCATCATTTGAGCCATCGCGATCACTGGAACAGGCACTTTGAGTTCGAGCGCCTCTTCGATCGTCCATTGTCCTTCTCCGCTCGAGAACATCACACCTTTGACATGATCTAGCTTTGGATCTTCTTGGAAGGCTTCTTCCATCAATTCGACAAGCCAGCTACGGATGACAGAGCCATGATTCCAAAGTTTAGCGACTTTAGCGTTATCATAATCGTAGCGCGAATGTTCGAGCACATCGAAGCCTTCGGCGATCGCTTGCATCATGCCGTATTCGATGCCATTGTGCACCATTTTCAAATAGTGTCCGCTTCCCGCTTCTCCTGTATATAAATAGCCGTCGGGCGCTGCTGTTTTTTGAAAGATCTCTTCAACAAGATCAAAGGCTTCTTGATCGCCGCCAACCATATAGTTGGCTCCATAGAGGGCTCCATGCATGCCTCCGGAAGTGCCTGCGTCCAAAAAATAGATGCCTTTTTCTTTGAGCAGATCGTAATGGCGCAACGAATCTTTATAATTGGAGTTTCCGCCATCGATCACAATGTCGCCAGGCTTCAACTGTTGGGCGAGTTTTTCGATCATCGCATCGGTGATCGATCCTGCTGGCAGCATCGTCCAGACAATATTTCTTTCATTTGGATCCAAAAGTGAATCGAGCGAGTCGGCTGTTGGGATCCCTTCTTTGTTCGCTGCTTCGCAAATCGTTTCATCGATATCGAATCCAAGCACGTCAATGCCGTTCCGTTTCATATTTCGACTGATATTCAGTCCCATTTTTCCTAGGCCGATCATATGCACTTTCATATTGATCTTTCTCCTTCCTTCCATTCAGTGGTACCGCTTACATCATCTATTATAAAAATTATTTTTAACATGTGTACTCATATGCTTAAAAATATTTTTTATGTATTCTTCGAGATTTCTCCATTTTTTCGTGTTAAAATTCAAATATGAAAATATTTTTTACTCATTTAGCTGTATGTTTTTAAAATTTAAAAATATTATTCATTCTATAAAAAAGAGGAAATGAAAGTATGAATAAAGAATTATACGGCCGGCTTGATTCCTTTTATTCGGAAATGTCGCCCACAGAACGCAAGATCGCGGACTATTTAAAAAAAGCGGATTCGAACGCTTGTTATTTGAGCATTCAAGAGCTCGCCAAAGAAATCGATGTTTCTCCTTCGGCGATTTCAAGATTTACCAAGCGGGTCGGTTTCAGCAATTATCAAGAGCTTCGTCTGATGCTCGTCGATTCCCAAGACCACAACGAAGAAGTGTTCTTTCCAGAAATCGATGAGCATGATTCGATCATGAATATCGCACACGCCTCCTTTCAAAATGGCATCAGCTCTTTGTCTTCGACCTTGGCGATCTTGAATGAAGATTCTTTGAGCAAGGCTTTATCGATCTTGACCCGCGCTAAAAAATGCGGCGTGTTCGGGTTAGGCGCTTCGAAGATCATGGGAGAAGCGGCTTGTCAACGTTTTTTGCGCACTTCGCTCGATACTCGTTTTTTCAGCGATTATCACATGCAGCTGATGATGGCTGGAACTCTATCTCCGGAAGATTGTGCTTTGATCATTTCGCATACGGGACGAAATAAAGATATCTTGCGGATCGCGGATCTATTGCGGGAAAACAAAGTTCCCGCGATCGTGATCACGAGCAGCGCTTCCGCGCCTCTAACTCGCAAATGCGATGTCTTCCTCTTTTGCGTGAGCGAAGAGACAAAATATCGTCCCGAGGCGATTTCGAGCAGTATTTCCCACCTGATGCTGATCGATACGTTATTTACGCTCTACGCCATCAAGATCGACTCTGATCCAGAGTATTTTAAACGGATCCGTAAGATCGTCAATTCGACTCGTCAATAAAAAAAGCCTCTCAAAAACAGCAATTTTGGAGAGGCAACCCATACTCTTTGATTTATTCTTCTTTTGTGTTGGCTTGATTCACGACAAAGTCCACAGCACCTTCTGGATCTTTGGTGAGTCCAATATATTGCGCGCCTTTTGTTTTGACGACTTTGATCCCATATCGATCGGCATCCGCTTTGATCTCATCATAGCGGGATTGCACTTGGGGAGAAAGAACGACGAGCTGAACTTCGCTAAGCACTCCAGTATGTCCTCCAAACGCTTCGGCTTGCGCTTTGACCGGAAGATCTTTGTTTTCGGCGCCTTTATTGACGGCATTGGCAAACATCGCGCTTGTTCCAGCCCCTACACAAAGAACTAAGACATTGAGTGGATCGATTTCGCTCTTTTCTAAACTTGACTTGCTTTCTTCTATGGTGTTTGGTTCTTCTTGTTTCAGTTCGTTATCCAAGGATCCTTGAGCTTCTTCTTGTTGGCTGTTCGCTTCTTCTGCCAATAAATTCGCGTCATACGCTTTGACAAAAGGAAGATAGATCACAACATCAAGCGCGATGAGCGCGAGCACTAGCAAAAGCGAGAGTGGCGCCATTCCCGTTCCTAAAAAGATCCCGATCGGCGCAGGGGTCGCCCAAGGAAGAACATAGATGAATGAATTCATCTGGAGCACATCCACAAAGAATTTAAACACCCACGCGTTCGCTATTGGCGCAAGCAAGAATGGCACAAAGAAGTACGGATTCAACACCATTGGAGCCGCGAACAACACAGGTTCGTTGACTCCAAAGATGCAAGGCAAGAAAGACGCTTTTCCCACTGCTTTGAGCTGTTTGGATTTGCACATCCACATCAATAAGAATGGAACGACTAGAGTACATCCCGTCCCGCCTAAGCAAGCGATAAAGTTGTTAAAGCCTACTGTCAGGGCGTTGGAAGCGTGTTCTCCATTTTGCACGAGCATAAGGTTCGTTTCGACATTTGCGTAAATGGCAGCCGCAACCGCTGGTTCGACGATCGATGGTCCATGGATCCCTAAAAACCAGAAGAACGCCATCGCTCCAGCGATCAATCCAAGGCCAAAATAAGAATCGGCGGCTTGAAAGAGCGGCGAGAACATCAAGATCAAGCTTTCCGCAAAGCGTACTCCAAAGATCTGATTGATGATCAAATCGATCACCACACAACATAGCACAGAGAACGAATACGGGAACACATTTTTAAATACGTTCGAGATCACGCCAGGAACTTCTGGCGGCATTTTGATCGTAATGTTTTTCAAAGTGCAAAATTTATACATGTTGGCGGCGATAAATGCCGAGATGAATGAGCATAACAAACCCTTGGTTCCTAAATAGGTGACATCGATCCCACCATCGATTTCTGTAACCGCAAGCATAAGGAATCCAGTAATACTTGCGAGCATGACAGAAACGATATTGATCGTCATGCCTTGCGGCATTTTACGCTGAAAGTTTTCTGCAAGAGCTCTGGCTGTTGTGGCGGCCACCAATATTCCAACAATTCCCATAGAGAGGTTGTAAACTCTCCATAGCCATGAAGAAATTCCTTCAGGAAGCGTGAATCCAAAGACTTCAGGAAGTGCCGCGCACAAGATGAAAATGCTCGAAAATAGAATGGCAGGCATCGCTGTAAGAAAACCATCGCGAATCGATTGTAGATACGCGTTACCCGCAAGCTTATTAAAGAATGGCCGTCCTTTTTCGATGAATCCGATGATCGCGTTCATTTTTATTTTCTCCTATATAGTTCGACCATGTCGCCGATAATGTCGCGAAGCAAGATCGTTGTCATCAAATGGTCTTGTCCATGCACAAAGATGAATCCCATATCCATATTGTCTCCAGAGGCTTCTGCTGTAAGGATCTGGGTTTGAGATTTATGCGCTAAGTTGATGTTTTCATCCGCATCGGCAAGTAGAGCGTCGAGATTGCTGAAATTTCCACCTCGAACTTCCTTGAGCGCTTGCAGCAAAGTGCTTCTCGCATCACCAGAATAGGCAACGATCTCAAATCCAATCATATTCATTTCTTCACGTGTCATAATTTTTTTCTCCTTATCTTTCTTAAAGCAATGTTTTTGTTTCGGCAAGTTGTTTGTACCAATAAGCGGATTCTTTCGGATACCGCTTTTGGGTCTCAAAATCTACGAAGAAGAGTCCATAACGCTTGTTGTAGCCATTCGACCAAGAAAAGACATCCATCAGCGACCATAAGAAATAGCCTTTCACATTGACGCCTGCTTCGATCGCGTCCGCAAGAGCCGACATGTATTTTTTGATATAGTCGATCCGCGGCTTATCCATGATGATCCCATCCTTGAATTCATCTTTGTAGCCCATTCCATTTTCGGTAATATAGATCGCTTTGTAGTTGGGGTAGTCTTTTTTGATCCGCAATAACAAATCGTACAAGCCTTCTGGATAGATGATCCAATCCCAATCGGTCCGCTCTAAACCTTCTTTATAAATGCGTTCGCCAATGCCTTTGACTTTATAACTTCCTGTTCCTTTATCGCCTGTACCGTTGTGATGGATCGCGTTTTCTCCGTTATAAGCTTTGACAAAGTGACTTTGATAGTGATTGATTCCTAAATAGTCATTTCGATCTTTGGCTTTCTCCAGCTCGAGCAAGTCGGCTTCTGGAAAGTCATAGACCGCATCGTTGGCTTGACAAATCTCATCGAGCGCTTCAAGCGTTTCTTTTGAGTATCTTCCTTTATAGGTGGCGTCGAGCAAGAAACGAATGCTGAGCGCGTCGTCTAAAAACGCGGCATGCATGTCTTCTGGCGAATTGGATGCAGGATACTTTGTTTCCAAAGAATGCACGACACCGATTTCTCCATGGAATCCAGACTCTTTGAAAAGATTGACGACTTTGGCGTGCGCCACCATCATGTTGTGAAGGCAGGCAATAACTTTTGTCAAATCGTATTTGATGCCTGGCGGAAAGATTCCCAGCAAATATTGGTTCGTCGCGATCGGATAGATTTCATTGAATGTTGTCCAATATTCAACTTCTGGAAATTCTTCAAAGCAGAACTGGGCATACGCGACAAACGCGTCGATCGTGTCGCGATTCAAGAAATCGCCTTGGTCAAAAAGCGCCTTTGGTGTATCGAAATGATGCAGTGTGACAAAGACTTTAATGTTTCTTTTCTTCGCTTCTTTGAGCAGATCATGATAATATTCCGCGCCTTGCCGATTGACTTCTCCTCTTCCTTGAGGAAAGATCCGGCTCCATGCGATCGAGATCCGAATCCCATTGATCCCAAACATAGAACAGAGTTCTAGATCTTCTGGGTATTTATGGTAGAAATCGCTGGCAGGATCGGCAAGAAATCTTCCTTGTTTTTCTAAGAATTCATCCCAAGCGACTGGGCCTTTTCCGCCTTCTTTTGTCGCTCCTTCGGCTTGATAGGCTGCACTCGCCCCACCAAAGATAAAGTGTTCAGGTAGTTTTTTCATAGGTTCTCCTTGCTTTTTTCTTTTCGTTTTTGTTTGATTTTGTTTCTTTACAAGTTCATAATACCGATTAAATTTCAGAATGTCAACGTCTATATAAACTTTTTTAAACATTTCCAACCATTATTTGTTCGCATTAAGAATTAAATGTTTGTTTTTGTTGACTTTAAAAAATAATCTATGCTATAACGACTATGAAAGGAAGATGAATATGCTTAAAAGCGAACGACTTCAATATATTTGTCGGCTCGTCAATGAAAAAGGAATCGTAACGGCCGCAGAAATCATGAATGCGCTCGATGTTTCAGACATGACCGTTCGGCGCGATCTCGACGAGCTTGAAAAAAGCGAAAAATTGATCCGGATCCACGGCGGCGCCCAATCGATCAATTATAATATCGACTACGAACTCTCTCACACCGAAAAATCAGCCGTCAATACGGCTGAAAAAAAAGAGATCGCCAAAGAAGCGGCGAAACTCATCAAAGATAAGGATACGATCTTTCTTGGGCCAGGCACAACGATCGAACTGCTCGCTCAAGAGATTGCCGAAAGAAACGTGCGGATCGTCACGAACTCTTTGCCAGTATTTGAGATCATCAGCCAACACGATCCTGAGCATGTCATTTTAGCGGGCGGAAATTACCGAAATCATACTGGTTGTTTTGTTGGTCCTTTGTGCTCTGAAGTGATCAGGCGATTAAAATTTTCCGCCGCTTATATTTCATGTAACGGATTGACTGAAAATCAAATCACGACCTCTTCGATCGAAGAAGGTCAAGTACAGGAGATCGCCCTCAACAACGCGCATAAACGATATTTGCTCATCGACGCGCATAAATTCAATCGCGAAGATTTTTATGTATACTATAAGCTCTACAACATGGATGAGATCATCACCGATTCTTCTACGAAGCAAGATATTATCTCGCATTATAATCAATACATAAAGATCACACAGAAAAGAAAGGACTAACGATATGGATGGAGTAATCTTTGATTTTAACGGAACGTTGTTTCTAGACAACGATAAACACATTTTGGCTTGGAACAAGATCTCGCAAACGCTTAGAGGCAAAGGGATCACAGAAGAAGAGCTGCACACGAAAATGAACGGTGTTACAAATAAGTATATTGTTCGATATTTAAATGGCGGTACGCCCAATGAGGATATAGAAGCTTTGTATTCCAAACGCAAAGAAGAATATTACCGCGAATTTTGTAAAGCGGACACGAAAAATTTTCATTTGATCGAGGGAGCGGAGGCGTTGTTCAACGATCTTAAAAAACGAAAGATTCCTTTTACGATCGCTTCTGCTTCGATCAAAGAAAATATCGATTTTTTTGTGGAAAACTTTCATTTAGATCGATGGATCGATCCCGATTCGATCGTCTACGATAATGGCGAGTACAAAGACAAAGAAGCGATGTTCTTTCAAGCGGCTAAAAACATTCAAGTTCCGATCGACAAGATTTGCGTGATCGAAGATTCGTTAGCGGGCGTAAAAGCGAGCGTAAAAGCAGGGATCCAAGATATTCGCATCATCGATTCAGGCCATATCGCCAATCAACTCAAAGATCTAAAGAGCGTCAAAGAAATCGGAAATACGATGGCTGACTTGCATCTCTAAAAAAAAGACCATAGAGGTCTTTTTATTTTGAAAGATGCGATTTGATTTTGTGAAGCAGCGCTTTTGTTTGCGACTCCGTTTCTTCGTTGCAGACAACGATCCCATTTTCTTTTGTTTGAATGACGAGCACATCGCCATTCGATTTTGTATAGCGTGAATATCGGCCGTACGGAATGTTTTCGAATGTACCCATCAATGTGTTGCGAGCGTCGTAGCCATTCACTCTTTTTCCTGGCGAAAGATTTGGCGCGAATTCGACGGATTCGATCTCATCGTAAGGAATCACGGTATCCGAGACGAGGTTGGCATCAAAATGAATAGTTCTTTCGCCTACATCGATCGTATAATTCCCAAGCATGATGACCGCTAAGACAATCAAAAAAATAGGAACGAGAAGCAAGATCCACCAGAGCTGTTTGCGATCGAACGAGCCTGGATCTCTAAATACGACACCTTTTTCTTTTTGTTTTTGGGCATAGCGCCAAGAAATATAGATCGTTAAAACGGATGCCAAAAGGGCGAGGACGATCGTCACACCGATCCCAAAGGGAAAAAAGGAAGCGCCCAGCATTACGATGCCGCAAGCTACCCAGATCCTGCCCCCCACTCGTTGAGAATAGTTCCAATTTTCTTTGTTTTCTAAAGCACATCTCGTTCGGATGCCAATCATTTCGTTTTGCGAGATTTTTGGAAGAATGTTTCCGATCCCAATAAAGATCAAAGCGGTGATCCCATTGACAATGACTTCACCATTCCAGTCGGGAAAATATTCGAGTCCGATGAGCATCGAACAGATCGAGAGCGTCAAGAGGGGCTTCAAAAACAAAAGCCAACGGATCGTTTGCGGTTTGTCGATCCCAAATCCTTTTTTCTTACCGATCCATATGATCAGCCAAAAGATCAGGAGCGAAAGGAGGGGTAATACAAATTGCCAGATCGTTCGTAGTGGTTCTTCTTTCGTGTTTGGCAAAATATAACCGAGCGCGATTGGAAGAAGCATCAACACAGAATCAATGAGAAGATCTTTCCGATACGTTTTGAGAAACATATTTTTCTCCTTCTAGATCCTTGATCCATAAGATCACATCTTCTAAAACGGATGTGTTGAGCGTATAGACAATGTACTTTCCTTGCCTTTCATTTCGAATCAAGTCGGCTTTTTTCAAGATCGAAAGATGTCGCGAGATTGCGGGCTGCGAAATCGAAAATTGATCCACGATTTCTTGCACGCTCATCGATCTTTGTTTAAGCAAAGAAAGAATAGCGCGCCGAATAGGATCATTGAGCGCTTTGAGCGTTTGATCGAGTGCCATATTCTTATCCTCCTATAACATATAAATTATTTGTTATATATAGAGTATTATGCCTTTCTCCTCTTGTCAATAGTTTTCTGTCTTCTCAAAATCGGTCAATGGCGCCATAATAAATAAAAAATGATCTATGAGGAATCAAACCTATGAACGATAAATTCTTTCAGCTCCCCGCTCAAAAACAAAAGCGCATCCTAAACGCGGCGTATAAAGTCTTTGCCCAAAGCCCCTATAAAAAAGCGTCTATGTCCTTGATCGCCTACGAAAGCGGTGTTTCTAAATCATTGCTTTTTTACTATTTCAAAAACAAACAAGACTTATATTTGTATTTATGGACTCAAGTTATAGAAATGACACGAAAAACGATCCAAGCTTATAAAACACTGGAAACCGATGATTTTTTTGAAATGTTGCGCAGAAGTCTTCGTTCAAAATGTGCGCTTATGAAAGAGCATCCGTATCTCTATGCTTTTTCGCTCCAAGCGTATTATGAAACGGAGCCATCGATTCAAAATTTGATCCAAGATCAATTTCACATGCTGTCTCGATCGAGCGAGGCGATCGTTTTTGAAAGAATAGATCGGACCCGATTCAGAAAGAAGATCGACTTACGGAAAATGTATCAAGAAATCTTATATGCGATGGATGGCTATATGCTTTCTCAATTTCGTTCGGATCCGATCGTCCCTAACAAGATTGAAAAAGAAATCATGGATTTGATAGAATTTTGGGAAACGATCTATTATCAAAAGGAGAACGAAAATGGAGCATAAGTCGATCAAAAGAGAAAATGGAACGATCCATTATTGGATCCATAAAAAAGAAGGTGCGCAAGCTACTATCGTATTCACGCATGGTCTTTGCGCCTACCATACAATATTCGAAAAACAAATCCCCTACTTTTTAAAGAACTATACGTTGCTTTTGTGGGATGTTCCAATGCATGGAAGCTCAAGACCATATTCCGATTTTTCATACCGTGATAGCGTGGAATGTCTCAATCAAATTTTACAAAAAGAAAAGATCGACCAAGTTTTTTTAGTGGGCATGTCGATGGGCGGTTATCCAAGTCAACACTTCGCTTCGATCTATCCAGAAAAAACAAAAGGATTGATCGGACTCGATACAACTCCTCTAGGATCGAATTATTATTCTCGTTTTGATGAATGGTGGCTGAAGCACACGGCCTCGATCGCGAAGTATTTTCCATCCTCCCTTTTACGAAAATCGATCGCCTGGTCAGTATCGAATACGAAAGAAGCCTATGTAAAAATGCGCTCGATCTTAGAACCACTTTCAAAAGCGGAGATCACAGAACAAATGCAAATCGCATACTCCTGTTTTATCTTAGAAAACAAAGATGTCCAGTTTTCTTTTCCTGTTCTTCTTTTGGTGGGTGAAAAAGATCGGACAGGCCAAGTTCTTTCTTACAACAAAGCATGGGCTAAACGCACAAAGTATCCGCTTCATTTTATTGAAAATGCTCGTCATTTTGCCAACTATGACGCGCCCGATCAAGTGAATCAAGAAATCGAAGCGTTCATTCAAAGAACTTTGTCTGAGAAGAGGTGATCATAAATGGTTTATGATGAATATGGAGACAAGCGTAAACCAACGATTTTATTGCTGCATGGAGCGGGAGTTCTCGATACTTTCGCCAAGCAATACGATGAACTTTCCAAACAATATCATCTTCTTGTTCCTCATCTTCCTGGGGCTGGGAAAGCGGCTTCTTTCGCATATGTTCCCGACGCGACGGATCATGATTTATTGGAGCTGATCAGCTCATTGCCAAACAAGCCTATTGGCGTGATCGGACATTCTTTAGGTGCGCAAATCGCGGTCCGGCTTGTGAGCAAAATGCCAGCGTACTTTCAGTTTGCGATTTTTTTGAGTGCGTGGGTCGTTCCTGATCCTCTTATGAGCAAGGTGTATTGCTCGCTGGCTCCTTTTTGTGCTGCTTTGCTCCATTTCAAATGGCTGGTCGCGATGCAAGGTCAGTATTGGAACTTTTCCCAAAAACAAATTGAGACGATGTCTCAATATTCCAAACAAATTTCGGCTTCGGTATATCGTTCTTTTTTTGCGCATACTTTGGATCTATCGCATCTACCCGAATACCAAAATGTTTCGATTTCTATGCTCGCGATTTGCGGAAGCCAAGAAATCAAAGCGATGAAGGTATCGCTTGTATTGCTTTCGGAAAATCCGCATTGTAAAACGATCCTATTGTCTAAAGCGAGTCATGATTTTCCGATGCGTAACGCCCAAGAGCTCAATTTGATCTTGACGCGTTTTATCAAAAAGGCGCTCAGCTAGCGAGCGCGCTTTTTTTATTGGAGTTTTTGATAAGAATCCGCTTCTATTTCTGGTTCTGTTGAGATCGACGAGCTAATGCTTCCATCTGGATCAAGTGTGATCTTGGCATAATGGATAATGCCGTTTCCTTTTCCTTGTACATAGATCGTTTTTCCAGGATGGAGAAGGTCTGTGATTTCGTAAGAATTTTCATAAAGGTGCAGAAAATATTTGTCTTCTTTCTTTTCGATCTGGGTGGAATATTGATCGAAGACTTCTTGAGCGTCCATAGGGATCTCGTTGCCAAACGCGTCAAAGGATACTCCCCCACCTCCGCCAATATATTCTCCAGTTTCTGGATCATAAAATTCATAGCCAATGTCTCCGTTCGAGACGGCTTCGACATTTCGTTCTTGGCCCCCAAACCATCCGCTGACTTTTGTTCGGATCCCGCCTGCGTCGGTGGCATAGGCGAGAGCGGATCCGCCTAATAAGAGGGCTGCTAAACTAAAGGCGATAGCTGGGCGTAAGATCATTTTTGTTTTCTTGTTCATCGTTTCCTCCTTCAAGTCGACCGGCTTGGGCATTTGAAGGTTGGAAAATGCTTGTTTATATCGTTCTTTATTCGTTTTCATCGTTCCAATTCTCCTGCAAGACGTTTTTGAGCTTGCTTCTCGCTCTGGATAAACGCTTCTTTACATTTGATTCACGGATTCCAAGGATGCGCGCGATTTCTTTGATCGGATAGTCTTCATAATAATAAAGTTGCAGCACTGTTCGATCTTTTTCTGGCAATTGGCAAACCGTTTCGAAAAGGATCTGGTCTTCTTCTTGTTCGAAGTGTAAATTGATCGCCGCTTCGATCGATACTTTATGACTTCGAAAGAAAGAGCGTCGAATATCTTTCGCTTGATTGATGACTGTTTTGAATAGCCACGCTCGAATATGCGCTTCATCTTTGTATTCTAGATCCTTGTCCACGTATTTAATGAAGGTCATCTGGACGGCATCGGCTGCGTCCGCGCCATTTTGCAGCACAGCAAACGCGGCTCCATAGAGTCGATCTTGGTATTGTGGAATCAAATATTCAGCCGGTAGTTTCATGTTCGTTCACATTTCCATTGATTAAAAAAGGTACCTTTCACTTATATAACGATTCAAATCGAGGAAAGGTGACAAGAAAACAGATTTTTAACAATTTTATTCGATTGGATCGGGTTATTGTCTTTCACGGCAAGCGCACCTCAGCGAAGCTGTTCTGTTTAATAATTTTTTCATTCTTTTCATGCATTTTAAAACGACCTCCTGTTCTTGAACGATTCTACTATAGTGTAAGCGGGAATTAAAACAGCGTATAGAAAACGCTCATCGAATCAGAGACAATATCTCTACCTGCGATGAGCGTCTTTGTTTTTATTGGCATATGCTGATCAAATTTTGATTCCAAGGCATACATTG
>Ga0209694_1000455_pt1 | contig 67886 bp, 56 predicted proteins | sample GluameincwithD2O_FD_187499 | JGI IMG/M metagenome (GOLD analysis project Ga0209694, IMG submission 187499) | Mouse cecum microbial communities from Vienna, Austria - Glucosamine amended microcosms incubated with D2O (SPAdes) (version 2) | ecosystem: Host-associated > Mammals > Digestive system >... | reverse complement strand
CCGTCGCATTATACGTAGGTACTCCGGTGTCCAATATACTCGGTTTGCCTAGATACTGCACGTTGTACGTCCTTGACAATATATAGTTATTGCTTACCGACGTATCTATCTCTACCGTCGCTACGTAAATATCCGTAGATGTAGGCGGGACAAAAGCGTCATAGCCTTTGGCTGTATAACGTATTCTAAGTATTTCCTTGCCAACATCTCTTGAACATAGATTTGTTGGAACAGCCTTTGGCGGTGTTGTACTTGGGTCAAAGTTGACGTTGAGTACCTTTTGGTTTATGGTAAAGTCTATTTCTTGCGACGTCTTTCCATTTGCCCAAACGTATTCGTCATTTTGGATAGTAAGGTGTACTTTGTACGTGCCTTGTTCTATTGGCTTAGGAGTAGAAAGCGCACCGCCACTTGAAGTAAAGTACTCTACCTTTACGTTGGCTTTATCTGCGGCAAACAAAGTCTCATTATACCAACTTGCACCGTTGGCAGTATAGTAATCTTGCTCTTCGCCGTTATACGTAGATGTGACGTCTGTAGGCGTAGTAATTGGGGTAGCCGAACTTTCTTCTGCTGCAGTGAGATTAAGGTGTATTGCCGGCCGTACCGCTAACGAGCCACCGGAAAGCACGCCCGAAACGCCGGTGGCGCCAGTCGTGGATGGGACATTCGCATAATATAAACTGCCAGCGGCATCCAGGTAATAAGCGTAAAGAGCAACGTCGGGATTGCAGGAACGTAGCCAAGAAACATATCCTCCGGATATTCCTCTCTGGTTCGCATCAAGATTCCACAAGCCTCCGCTTACTGCTACTCCGCTTCTTGCATTCTGTCCCGTCTCCGACAAGGACGGCAACCATATCAAATCGTTGCCCCAATCGTAATAATTGGTTTTGCTCTGCACTGCTATTGTTCCGTTGCTGTGCCATTGATTGCTCGCCACGTCATACTTTGAATTCTCATTCTGCGCTTGATACCAGTCGTTGCCCACCGATGTCGCTGTTGCGCGTAAATTCTCATATTGTTGGTACAATACCTCGTTGGGCTTGACCAAAAAGTTCGTTATATGCCCCTGCTCTGTGTTGTCTGTATATATGCTGAAAGGATATGCCCCTGTGCCCAATCCAGATGCGTACAAAGCGTTCTTTTCAGTCGGAGTAAGCGATGTTGTAGCCGCGCCGTTGCTTGTAGAATAGTCGGTCGCACCGTTGAGTAGACCCGCTCTGATATAACTCGTACTGTACATAGTCGAAGGATAAGTCATACTCCAATTTGCACCGCTGGATGGATACCAATCTCCCCACTTACTGTTGTACGCCACGTCCTTGAGCATAAGCGTAAGTATTACGTCACTGGTAGACGACGTATCCTTGGTCGTCAATGCCGTGACTATCCACTCTTTGCCGTCCAACTTGACTACGATATTATTTCCGCCGTTGGCTGTGCGTATTTCTCCTGAATCCATTCCGCTGTGCATTGACCTGACTGAAGTATTTGAATACGTCGACTTTGCTACTCTTGCATTATCTTCTACTGCATCAAAATTTGCGTTCTCTCCCGCCAATTTGGCATATAACTCCTGCAATGCCAACGTATTAAATACCTTTCCACCTACGTTGCTATCTACTCTTGTCGGCAACAATAAATCTGTACTTATAGTGTCTGCGTTGTTTATTACTGCCGCTTGGGTGATTTCTTCTTTTACACTTCCTATAAATATCCCTACCGTCATTGCCAGTATTATTACAAGACTGACGATAATCAAGGAAAGTCTCTTTTTGTTTGCTAAAATCATTATTATTCCTCTCTTAAGTACAATTTGATTAGATTTCTCCGCTTCGGTCGTAAGGAACGTAGTGACGGCATAGCGAGCAAGCAGGTGCGTCTCGTGCGAGCGTCAATGACAATAGTCAGCATCAATAACATCTCTACTCGTCTATTTCTCACTTTGAATTATACTTTTACCTTTTCTTTTCCGCTGTACTTATAGAATTTTCTATACCCAAGGTTCTTCTATACCAAAATTTGTATGTTTTTTTATCTTTTACAAACTCTGATTTATAGACGAAATTCCAAAAAAGGTATACTTTTACTGACCCAAATTATTGCAAAATTATTATGCGCGAAGTATAATGTAATTGAAAAAATACGCCTTTTCGCAGGCAGTCAGTAAAAGTATACTTTTTTTGGAATTGTGAAAAATCCGTATTAAATTAGAATTTTAGTTGAATAAAAAATACGCAATGCCATAATTCTCCGCATTGCGTATTTGTGATTTTTATAATTTAAAACAAAATTGCATAAAAATACCGCTACCTTAGAATAGCGGTATTTAAAATTAGATATTATCTATTACTTCAATTCAGCAAAGTACTTGATAGTTCTTACCATTTGGCTTGTATAAGAATTCTCATTGTCATACCAAGATACAACTTGTACTTGAGTATTGCCATCTTCCATTGGAGCAACCATAGTTTGAGTTGCGTCGAAGATAGAACCAAATCTGCTTCCGATAATATCGCTAGATACGATTTCATCGGTGTTGTAAGCAAAAGACTCAGTAGCGGCAGCCTTCATAGCAGCATTGATACCGTCTTTTGTTGCCTGTCCCTTAACTACTGCAACCAAAATGGTCGTAGAACCTGTCGGGGTAGGTACTCTTTGAGCAGAACCTATAAGTTTGCCGTTGAGTTCTGGAATAACGAGACCGATAGCCTTTGCAGCGCCCGTGCTGTTGGGAACGATATTGCAAGCGGCAGCGCGGCTTCTTCTCAAATCACCCTTTCTTTGAGGTCCGTCGAGAGGCATTTGGTCACCGGTGTAAGCGTGAACGGTGGTCATAATACCGGACATAATAGGAGCATATTCATTAAGAGCCTTAGCCATAGGAGCCAAGCAGTTTGTCGTACAACTTGCAGCGGAAATGATATTGTCACTAGCCTTCAAAGTCTTGTGATTTACGTTGAAAACGATGGTAGGAAGATCGTTGCCTGCCGGAGCAGAAATAACAACCTTACGAGCGCCGGCGTCGATATGCGCTTGAGCCTTTGCCTTAGAGGTGTAAAAACCGGTGCACTCCAAAACTACGTCTACGCCAAGTTTGCCCCAAGGGAGTTCATTTGCCTTTGGCTTTGCATAAATCGTGATTTTCTTGCCGTCTACTACAATGTAGCCCTCTTCCTTTACAGTGCCGTCCTCATTGAGAACTGCTTCGCAACTGTCAACAGTGTGATCATTTGCATAGTTGCCTTGTGTTGAATCATACTTCAAGAGATGAGCAAGCATCTTTGGGCTTGTCAAGTCATTGATTGCAACGACGTCATAACCTTTTGCGCCAAACATTTGTCTGAAAGCAAGACGACCGATACGACCAAAACCGTTGATTGCAACTTTTACATTTGCCATAATATATTGTTCCTCCAAAAATAAATATCTTTTATATGTTGCGCTAATCGCACATTTACTATTCTACCAACATTTTATTGTATTGGCAAGTATTTTTAGTAAAATTCCTATATACACAGTCAAATTTGACAAAATTTTAACACATTCTTGTAATTCGGAGTCAAAAGAACTCGCATAGACTTTTCATTGCGCAAAGAAAAACAGACTTCCCGAAAGGAAGTCTGTCTATGATATTGATTTTATGCGTATTGATCGCTAAATTCTCCGTTTTCGTTATTACCTTCTTGATATCCATCATTTGGAGTATTGTCTTCACTGTCTTTCAGTCCCAGTATTTGCGCAATCTTATCCTTTACTGCCGCTACTGCATCCGCATCTCCTATTACGCTTGAGAACATATCAACGACTTCACAAGCCATATAATATAAAGTTCCATTGAAGCCTTCTAATCCTTCCGCTTTGGCTTTGCCGGACATAACAGCATATCCGGAGCCCAATATGATACCCAATACCAAAACTATCAAAATCATAATTACGACATATGAGCGCACCCAAGCCGTTCTGCTTTTATTGCCAACTCCGAAGAACCAGCATATTGCGCATATTCCGCCTATGAGCGGAAGCGCAAGCAAGATAAACGTGCCAATCCAGCCGCCGACGGTCATCGGATAGCATCTCAAATCCGTCTCGTCGAATTTTTTACTCTTCTTAGCAAGTTTCTTTTGCTTCCTGGTCATATTTGCCTTATCCGGCAAATCGACTTTCTCTACCTTCGTGCCGTTTTGCGCGACAGAATTTGCTACGCCGTTAGCCGAATGTGGTTGTTGCGCATTTGCGCCATATGGGCTTCTGCCGTATGCTCCGCCAACGCCGCCGTAGCCGTAGCCACTCGTAGCGTAACTGCTATACGAGCCCGTGGGTCTGCCGGCATTATTAGCAGGCGCGCCTTTGCTTTTCTTATCTTTCGCCATCTTAATATCCTCTCCAATAAGGCTGATTGCCTATTTTGTATATTATATTTTACATCACAAAATAACCAAATGTCAATACTCTTTATTTATGAAATATTACAAAATATGGCAATATAAGAGAATTTATGCAATTTTATAACTATTGGGCAGATTATTGCGCCTTTAAATATAGTTTTTTACATAAATTTTACATTAAATTTTCTAAATGAAAATTATAAACATAATTTATGCGACTAAAATACATTACTCAAGGCGAACTTTTGCATTAAAATTCGCCTTAAGTATAATATAACTTATTTTACTTTAAATTTTCTGGATTGAGACGTTTAAGACTATCAAGCACAAAAATGCCGTCTTTCCGTACGAGTACGTCATCAAAGTAAATCTCACCGCCGCCCATTTCTTTGGTCTGCACAAGCACCAAATCCCAATGGATTGCCGAATTATTGCCGTTAAAGGCGTCTTTATAGCAAGCGCCGGGAGTAAAATGAATTGAGCCGCTTATTTTTTCGTCAAACAAAATATCGCCCATTGCCCTTGTAACAAAAGGATTGACTCCCAAAGCAAACTCTCCCACATATCTTGCGCCTTCGTCGGTATCAAAAATCTTGTTGATTGCTTCCGACTTGTCGGAAGTGGCTTCTATTATTTTGCCGTCTTTGAACTTAAGAGTAATATTGTCAAACTTTATTCCATTGCTTACCGATGGAACATTGTAGGAAATCACGCCGTTGACGCTATGCTTTATAGGCGCGGTATAAACCTCCCCATCCGGAATATTTCTTCTGCCTGCGCATTTTACTGCGCCTATGCCTTTGATTGAAAAAGTCAAATCGGTACCGTTGCCGACAATACGCACCTTGTCCGTCTTGTTCATAAGTTCGACGAGCGGAGTCATAGCACTTTCCATCTTGGAATAATCTAGATTGCATACGTCAAAATACAAATCCTCAAACTGCTCCGTACTCATTGCCGACATTTGGCTCATTCCTTGCGTAGGGTATCTCAATACGCACCACTTGGTATTTGCGACTCTTCTCTCGTGGTGAACCGGATGAGAATAATATATATTGTATGCGCTGCGTTTATCTTCCGGCACATCGCTCAATTCGTAAGCATTCTCTCCGCCTCTGATACCGATATAAGCGTCCATCTTTTCCATTCTGTAACAACCGAAGTCGCTCATTCTCTTTGCGCATTCTTTATCCATACCCATCATTATCTGACGCTGTACTCTGTTGTCATATAGTTCTACAAAGGGATATGCGCCTACCTTATACGTCTCCTTAACCAAAGCGTTGACGAGTTGGTAATCCACTCCGGTGGCTTCTATTAAAATATTTTCGCCTTTCTTTAATTCGCAAGAAAAGTTGATCAAGTTTTTTGCCAGTGTATTTATTCTTTCATCTACAAGCATAACACCCTCCAAATTCTTTTATACAATATATATTATATCCCCCAAGCAAGCAATTGTAAAACAAAATCTTATCTCATAACAACGTCTTTTTTCAAACAAGTTTTATATATTGTATTTCAATTAAATTTTTTTCATATTATGATTTTGCCATATAGTAATATATAATATAAATATTGATTTCACTTTGATACGAAATATTTCGCTTAAACAAAAAAGAGTATGGCAAAATACCATACTCTATTTGTCGTTAATAATCTTAAATATAATGTTTTTGCAAAACACAATTACTTAACTTCGACTTCTGCGCCTGCTTCCTTGAGTTTAGCGACGATTTCGTCAGCAGCCTCTTTAGAAATACCCTCTTTGAGAGCCTTAGGAGCGTTGTCAACCATATCTTTAGCATCCTTAAGACCTGCGCCAGTCAAATCCTTAACAAGTTTGATAACTGCCATCTTGTTAGGACCGGCTGCCTTCAATATTACGTCGAACTCAGTCTTCTCTTCTGCTGCAGGAGCGGCTGCGCCACCTGCTGCAGGAGCGGCAACTGCCATAGCGGCTGCGCTTACTCCAAATTCTGTCTCAATAGCCTTAACCAAATCGTTAAGTTCAAGTACTGTCATACCTTTGATTTCTTCAATCATTTTAGCAATATCTGCCATTTTTATATTCCTCCAATTAAATTCAATTTTGTTTTTGCCGTCATACGGCGATATTTTGATTTAGATTGCCCAAATTACGCTTGAGCCTCTTGCTTCTCTGCAATTTGTTGGATAGCTCTTGCAAATCCACTGATAGGACTTTGGAGCATTCCGAGAAGTTGAGCGAGAAGTACTTCCTTTGACGGAATAGATGCAAGTTTTGTAACCACGCTTTCGTCGATATATGCGCCGTCCATAAGACCGCATTTTGCCTTCAAAGCCTTGATTGTCTTGCCTTGTTCTACCACTATCTTTGCCGCTGCGAGAGCGTCGCCGTTTGCAAATGCAAAAGCAGATGCGCCTTCGAGATGATGGTCAAAGCCTTCGATACCAAGTTCTTGCATAGCGCGAAGAACAAGTCTGTTCTTGAGCACTTTGTATTGAACATTTTCTGCTCTGAACTTTGCTCTCAATTGAGTGTCGTCCGCAACAGAAATGCCTTGATATTCGACTACAACCATACCATTGCAATTCTTGATATAAGACTTGATTTCTTCAACGTGTTGTTCTTTTTCAATTCTTGCCGCTGATTTATGATCTGACATTGTTTACCTCCTATAAAATTACCCTCTATGCCAAAGACACAGAGGGTGAAAACTCTTAAAAGTTAGTCCCTACCTCGGCAAGAAATTAAGCGATTGCTCGCACTTGCTGTCTTTGGCAAGATATTTTGCTTTTATATAATAAATTATTTGCAAATTTTTGTCAAACAATTTTGCGCATATTTGCAAATTTTTGCCGCAAAGGCTTAAATTACATCTTTACTGCAATCTTAAGTCCCGGTCCCATTGTACTGGAGACGGTTGCGCTCTTGATGTACTGTCCTTTTGCAGCAGCCGGCTTAGCCTTAACGATTGCGTCAAAAATCGTGTTGTAGTTGTCCACGAGTTTTTCTGCGCCAAAGGACTTCTTGCCGATAGCAACGTGAATGATATTGGTCTTGTCGAGTCTGTACTCAACCTTACCTGCCTTGATTTCCTTGACAGCCTTGGTTACGTCCATAGTTACGGTACCGGACTTAGGATTTGGCATCAAGCCCTTAGGTCCCAGAATCTTACCGATTCTACCTACCAATCCCATCATTTCAGGAGTGGTAACGCACACGTCAAAGTCAAACCAGTTTTCATTCTTAATCTTATTGATATATTCTTCGCCGCCTACGTAGTCTGCGCCTGCTGCCAAAGCCTCGTCAGCCTTTGCGCCCTTTGCGATAACCAAAACTCTTTGAGTTTTACCTGTACCGTGAGGAAGAACTACTACGCCTCTGACCTGTTGGTCTGCGTGTCTTGAGTCAACACCCAATCTAACGTGAAGTTCGATTGATTCGTCAAACTTTGCAGTAGCGGTATTGACAACCAACTGCATAGCCTCTTGCGGCTCGTATGCCTTGCTTGAATCTACAAGTTTTTGCGCTTCAATAAATCTCTTACTCTGTTTCATATCAAGCCTCCATTATTCCTCTACGAGCACGCCCATTGAACGAGCAGTACCTGCGATGGTCTTTTTTGCCGCTTCCAAACTGCCTGCAGTAATGTCTGGCATCTTAGTCTTTGCGATTTCTTCAAGTTGAGCCTGCGTAAGTTTTGCTACCTTGTCCTTATTGGGCTTAGCGCTACCGCTTTGCAAACCGCACGCTTTCTTGATAAGTACCGCAGCGGGCGGAGTCTTGAGAATAAACGTGAACGAACGGTCTTCATAAATTGTCATTACGACAGGAAGGATAAGTCCTTCTTGACCTCTCGTCTTTTCGTTGAACTCTTTGGTAAATCCCGGAATATTGATTCCGTGAGGACCGAGCGTGGAACCTACAGGTGGTCCCGGAGTTGCCTTGCCGGCAGGAAGTTGAAGTTTTACAACTGCCTTTACTTTCTTTGCCATAGTGTTATACCTCCTAGCAATCGTGGTATTAACGAGGTCGCATTAAAAGATTTTACGCCTCTCCCAAGTCGCGTTATGCGACTGTCATTGATGAATTAAAGTTTTTCGATTTGAGCAAAATCAAGTTCGACCGTAGTCTCCCTGCCAAACATCATTACCGATACTTTAACCTTTTCGATATCGGCCTTGATATCTTTGATTTCGCCAATAAAGTCTTTGAGCGGACCGCTCATAATCTTGATAGTGTCTCCAACATGAATATCGAGATCCTCAATAGTGACTTTCTCAAGTTGAGCCCTCTTGACTTCTTCGTCGCTCATAGGCAACGGTTTGCCGTCGTAACCGCTACAAAAATCTTTGATACCTCTTGTATTGCGTACCATATACCAAATCTGCTTGGTGTATATCATCTTGATAAATACATAATTTGGATATTTTTTATGCTTGACAAGTTTGAGTTTTCCGTTGCGTTCGACAGTCTCTTCCTCTTCGGGTACGACTATATCGAGAATATAATCTTGCAAGTTGTTAAGTTCTACAAGTTGTTTAAGCGACGATTCGGCGATTGATTCGTATCCAAACTGAGTCTGGAGTATATACCACTTTGGTTCAGCGCCGTTTATGTTTTCCATATCTTCCATACCGTCCTCCTATCAACTGCCGACTGACGCGTCCATCAAAAGTTTGATGAGCTGCATTATTCCGTAATCAAATGCGGATATAATAACAAGGAAGAAAAGCACCACGACAATTACGATACCGAATGCCGACGCCGTCTTCTTTGCCGTAGGCCAATTGACCTTCTTCAACTCGGAGAACATCTCCTTGAAAGCCTTTCTTATTCTTGCGCCCAGGCTTTGCTTTTTATCCTTTTTATTCTTGAATTCCTTGCTGTCTTTAGCCTTTGCCGAGACATTTTTTGAACTCAAATCTGCGTCTTTGAGCGGAGCGTTGGACACCAACTCTTCAGAAGCAACCATTTGATTCTTATTCTTCTTTGCCATAAAAATCTCCCCTTATTACTTGGTCTCTTTATGCAGAGTTGTCTTCTTACAGAACTTGCAATACTTCTTTATCTCCAATCTGTCGGGAGTATTTTTTTTATTTTTATATGTGTCGTAATTGCGTTGCTTACATTCTGTACAAGCCAAGGTAATTCTTGTTGTCATATAACAACACCTCCAAAAAAATTACACCCCATAGTAGGTGCTTATACATTTTAGCACACGACTTGGGGCGTGTCAAATAATTTTAACTAATTTATTTAATATTATTAAAAACGATTTTAATTTGCATTAAATATTCGTCAAATCATCATCCTTGAAAGCGCCTTGCGGAACTTGCTCAAGTTTTTTATAGACAGTTTTTTTGCGTTCTTTCTTCATTTGCTTGATTGCCTGCTTATTCTCTATCTGTTCTGCGTAAATAGGTTTGAAAGAAGCAATTTTTGGCGAAAACTTCTTAATTGCGCCGCCGGTAGCCTTACAAGTGAATGACGGACAAACTCTCATACCAAAATCCATAAGTCCTGCGACTGCGTCTGTGACTACTCTTACCTTACCTTTGCGTATAGCCTTGACTATCTTCTTGCCTGCCGTGCTAGCTTTGATACCGATACTCTCTACCAAAGAATCCGCTTTTGGACCGCTCTCGCCCTCTCTTGCCTTGTATATATCCGTCTTGACAGGACCCGGCATTACGCAAGACACGCCTATTCCAAAACCTCTCAATTCTTGCGCCAAACATTCGGTAAGCGCCCAAACGCCGCCTTTAGTCGCCGAATAGATACTTTCTCCACCAACCGGCAAAATAGCAGACGCGCTTGCCACGTTGCATATATATCCGTATTTTGACTTCTTTATCGTAGGAAGCATTGCCTTACAACCATAAACAACGCTCATAAGATTGGTATCAACAACCTTTTTGATTTGATCGTCGGTCAAGTCGTTGTATTGTCCAAAAGGTTGAATCATACCTGCGTTATTAATAAGAATATCAGTCATAAAGCCCATGTTCTCAAGTTCTGCGGCAAAGTCTTTCCAAGCCTGCAAATCCGAGATATTAAATCTGCGGTACGAGAATTTGTCGCCAAGTTCCGCTTTCAACTCATCGAGTTTTGCCTTGTTTCTTGCCACACCCATAACATTGCAACCGTACTTTTTGACCAAAATCATAAGCACTTCTTTGCCCATACCGGTAGAACAACCGGTAAGGACTACGTTTCTTCCATAAAGCCATTTCTTTGTCATATCAACCACCCTAAAACAATTTTATTAAATTTTTGTGTATTTTTAACTATAATAGTTTATTATATAAATTAAAATATGTCAACTTTTTAGACCTATTTATGAGGAAAAGACGCATTTTAGTTTTGATAAGCCCACCTATCTCCAAACTACTCGTACTTAGTGCGCGCTACTGCGCTTTCCCAACCGAGCAGCAAATCATAGCGGCGCTTTTCGTCCATAGTAGGCTCGAACTTCTTACCTTTGCCGATTTGCTTCTTAAGTTGCTCTATATCTTTCCATACTCCCGCACAAAGTCCAGCAAGATAACATACCCCCAACGCCGTTGTCTCTACGACCGCAGGGCGCAAAACATCTGCTTGCAACAAGTCCGCTTGGAATTTCATAAGTATATCCGACACGCTTGCTCCGCCGTCCACAGCAAGCGACGTTATTTTTTTGTCAATATCACTTTCCATTGCGTGAACTACGTCGAAAACCTGATATGCAATAGATTCCAATGCAGCGCGTACAAAATGCTCTTTCTTGGCGCCTCTTGTAAGTCCAACTACAGTTCCTCTTGCATTTGCGTCCCAGTGCGGCGCGCCCAGTCCTACGAATGCAGGCACAATATATACTCCGTTGGTATCTTCGACGGTAGCCGACAACTCGTCGGCTTCTCTCGCCGACGAAATGAGCCTCAACTCGTCTCTCAGCCACTGCAAAACCGCTCCGCCTACGAAGACGCTGCCCTCAAGAACGTATTGCGGTCTGCCGTCCTGCATACTCGCCGCCAAAGTGGTAATAAGACCTCTCTTCGATACGACAAACTCATCGCCGGTATTCATCAAAGTAAAACAGCCCGTGCCGTACGTATTTTTGACAGAGCCTTTTTGCACGCAGAGATGTCCAAATAACGCCGACTGCTGGTCGCCCGCTACTCCGCAAATTGGTATCTCTGCTCCTGCAACGGCTTTGTCGCAAACTCCGTAATTATATGACGACGGATAAACCTTTGGCAAAACGCTCTTAGGTATACCAAAGAGTTCAAGCAACTCTCGGTCCCATTGAAGAGTCTTGATATTAAACATCATAGTTCTTGACGCGTTGGTATAATCGGTGGCGTGGATCTTTCCGCCGGAGAGTTTCCACATAAGATACGTATCTATCGTACCGAAAAGCAACTGTCCCTTTTCCGCCTTTTGCCTTGCTCCCTTGACATTATCCAATATCCACTTGAGTTTTGTTGCAGAAAAATACGCGTCGACGGTCAAGCCCGTCTTGGAATATATCAATTCGTCAAAACCTTTTGCTTTGAGTTCGTCGCAATATTCTGCAGTACGTCTGCACTGCCATACTATTGCATTATATACAGGCTTTCCGGTGGTCTTGTCCCACACGATAGAAGTCTCGCGCTGATTGGTGATACCAATGGCAGTCACGTCATCCAAAGACGCTCCGCTCTTGCTGATTGCCTGCTTGAAGACTTCAAGTTGACTGCTCCATATATCCTCCGGATTGTGCTCGACCCAACCCGCGCGCGGATATATCTGTTTGAACTCCTTCTGCGCAACTCCCGCTATCTTGCCTTTATCGTCAAAGACAATCGCCCTTGAAGAGGTAGTGCCTTGGTCTAGCGATACTATGTATTTTTTAGATTCTTTTCTACACACTGTCTTGGTCGCGACAATGTCAACTCCCAATCCGAAAATATCTTTGATAATGACTTGTCCTATTTCCACTGGCGCCGAAACAGAAATATTATCCAATAGTTTTAAGGCGTCGAACATCTTTTCCTTGGGTATGGCGTCGCTCGTCTTGACACTGACCATATTTATCTCTCCGCCGGTCACATTGACGATTGAAGTAACTACGCGTTTGGGACAAGTGACCTCGTCTTTTGCGTACTTTGCGCCCCTAGGACAAGTATTGCCCTCCACTGTTATATTATTTCTGTCGCGGTCGTCTACTTGCAAGTGACACCCCATCGGACAACAAATACATATCATTTCTTTCATATATTTTCCTCTCTTAATATCAATCTTTGAGACGCAAAGTCAATCTCTCGCCCTTTTGTATTCTCTTGATTTGTTCGCCTGTCAAAACAATCGACTCCATTTCGCCGGGAGTGACGATTTGTTTTTTCTTTGACAGCACTTCTTCGCCGTCTATCTCTGCGACAAGCCTCTTATTCTTGAATACGTTGGACACGCGCATCTTAAGTTGCAATTTGTCAAGTCTTGCGCTCTTTGACAAATACTGCGGCACGACGTATCGCACTCCGTCTTCGCCAACAATGCTAACCTTTCCGTCGGGCATTATCCCCTGTTGTATATATCTGACCGCGCTTGCGCCCGCGTCCTCGCTCTCTTTGCTGACGAAATCCACAAGGTCGTGCACGTGAAGCACATTGCCGCACTCAAAAATCCCCTCGACAGAAGTCATCATACTTTCATCTACGACTGCTCCGCCTGTGACGGGCGAAACCTTGACGCCTGCCTTTTCGGCAAGTTCTTTTTCAGGAACCAATCCTATGCTCAACAGCAGCGTGTCGCACTTTATTTCCTGCGCAGTCGACATAATCGGATTAAGTTTTTCATCAACCTGCGCAATTACTACGCTGCTCACTCTGCCTTCGCCCTTGATATCAACTACCGTATGCGAGAACAAAAGCGGTATATCAAAGTCTTTGAGACATTGTACGATATTTCTATTAAGACCTGACGAATATGGCATAAGTTCAACCACAGCCTTGACTTTTGCGCCCTCAAAAGTCATACGCCTTGCCATAATAAGTCCTATGTCTCCGCTGCCGAGAATGACCACCTCTTTGCCGGGCATATATCCGTCGATATTGATGAGTTTTTGCGCCGTCCCTGCGGAAAATATTCCCGCGCATCTACTGCCTGCGACATTGATACCGCCTCTTGGGCGCTCTCTGCAACCGCAAGCCACTATGACGGCTTTTGCCTGATATTTGATGAGTCCGTCGGTCTCGTTGACTGCCGTCACGACTTTGCTATTGCTTATCGACAGCACCGTTGTGTCAAGTTTGTATTCAATACTGCGTTTTTGGACTTCGACTATATATCTCGATGCGTACTCCGGTCCAGTCAACTCCTCTTTGAACGTGTGCAATCCAAAACCGTTGTGTATGCACTGATTGAGAATACCGCCGAGTTCGCTCTGTCTCTCCAAAATCACTATATCTCGCTCGCCTGCGTCATAAGCGCTCTTTGCCGCCGCAAGCCCCGCAGGTCCGCCGCCTATAATTACAAGATTTTTATTTATCATAACGCACCCCTATCTGTTCCCTTGGCTTTGCCGAAAACTATCTTTCCGCCGTCGCACTTCTGCACTTCATCAAATGCGACGCCGCGCTCTCTTGCAATTATCTCCATCACCTTTTCCATACAAAAGCCGCTCTGGCATTTGCCCATCCCTGCGCGCGTGCGCAGTTTAACTCCGTCTACGTCTTTAGCTCCGACAGGACGGTTGATAGAATCGACTATCTCGCCTTCTGTGACGACTTCGCACTTGCAGACTATTTTGCCATAAAGAGGATTGATTTTAATAAGAGCCTCCCTCTCTTCGTCGGTCATAGTCGCAAAGTGAGGTATACCCTTACGAGTTTCTTTAAAATTCTCTTTCTTGCTCAATGATAGCATATCCGCTACTTCGTCCGCGACGTGTACCCCTATTGCGGGAGCGGACGTCAAGCCTGGAGATTCGATACCCGCGACATTATAAAAACCTTTTTGACTACTCTCGCCTATAATAAAATCTCCGCCTTGGCTATGCGCTCTCAAACCGCTGAACTGCGTAATAACAAATCTTTTGTTGAGAGACGGCACGCTAAGAAGTGATTTTGTATGCACCTCGCCAAGTCCGTCATATGTAGTAAACAGACTTTCTTTATCGTCCACGTCGTTTGCCGTCGGACCGGTGATTAAATTGCCGTGCGTAGTAGGCGCAACCAAAATGCCCTTGCCCATCTTGCTAGGCATCTGAAAAATTGTTCTGCTTGCCAAATTGCCGCACGACTTATCGTAGAGCATATACTCGCCTTTTCTTGCAACAATCTTAAACTTTTCTTCGCATACCATATTGTTGATGTCGTCAGCGTGAACGCCTGCGCAGTTGATCACTGTGTCTGCGAAATATTCAGAGCCGTCTTTTGCGCTAACTTTCCATTTATCGCCATCTTTGGATATATCAACTACTTCTTTATTGAATAAAAATTCACAGCCGTTTAGCGCCGCATTTTCCGCATACGCAATGCACATCTCGTAGGGGCTGACAATGCCCGATGTCTTGGCGTACAACGCGCCGACAACTTTATCGCTGATATAAGGCTCAAGCTGTCTCGCTTTGTCCCCATCAATCAACTCAAGCCCCTCGACCCCATTGGCTACGCCCCTGTCATAGAGACCTTTAAGTCCGTCCAACTCGTCTTTGTCAAAGCAAAGCACAAAAGCGCCGTTACGCTTAAATGGAAAGTCAAGATGTTTAGCAAGTTCGTCAAACATAGCGTTGCCAAGCAAATTAAACTTGGCTTTCAAAGTGTTAGGTTTTGCGTCAAATCCGGCGTGAACTATGCCCGAGTTTGCTTTGGTCGTACCGAGACTGACGTCGCCGCGTCTCTCCAACAGCGTGACATTGACTTGATAACGACAAAGTTCTCTGGCAACAGCGCATCCTATTATGCCGCCGCCGATAATGATAATGTCTTTCATACTCCCTCTTTTAATAAATCATACAGTACTTATAATGCAAAAGCACCCCTTAACATATAAAAAATTATATCATATCAAAAAAGTATTTTCAATAGCAATTTTGATTTTTAAACACTTTTGAAAAAGATTGTACGCAAAGTGCAAAAAACAGCCGAATTCCTCGACTGTTTTTTAACAAACTTTGAATATCCAACGCTGATTTACGCCAGCGTTATCTTATCGCTGTCATAACTTGCCAAAGAAAGTTTTGGACCTGCATAGTTGATAAAATATATGGGTTCGTTTATGTCTGCGCAAGAAATCTTGGTAATTCTGCCAACCGTAATCTGCACTACAAGACAGTTGTGTTCGGAATTATATTTACCATAATACAGAGACTCGTCTTCCACGACGATTTGCAAAGTGGTAACCGCGCCGTTTTTGACTGCCGAAATAATTTTTGCGCCACTGCTATCTATGCCCTCAAGAGTTCCCAAAGCGTAAGACAAAGTATATCTATAGATTTCTTCGTCTGCCGTCAACACCTTGTCGTAGAGAGTATCGCCGGACTTTAAGTTGAAGAACTCTTCCGTTTGCATACCTTCATAAAAGGTGTTGTCTGCTAAATACCCCAACTTATAATCGCCCTTTGTCGATTTCTTTGCTTTTACGCCTGATTTTAAAGAATAACCGTAATAGGTATTGTAATAATCAGTCTTGATTTTCGACGCCTTTTCCACGCCCTTATCTGCGACAATAAAATCATCCCATCCGTCTATATAAGAGTTTCCGTAAGCCACGTTGAGTTTTTGCGTGATCGTAACGTCGCCTTCCTTGTAACGATATTTTACCAAATAATTCTTATCTTGAATATACTTATTGCTTTCCGCCAACGCGTCTGCAAAAGTATCCCACGCCTCGGAATCGTTCAACTTAGAGTTGCAACCTGCAAATGCAAAAACAATCGACAATAACGTAATCAATACCAAAGCTGCAGTCAAAATTTTTTTCTTCATAATTACACCTCTTTTTCCTTGTTAGGTTGCGTTGCGACCTCTTCGGACGTCACTTCAGCGCAATCTGCCTCATTCTCGTTTTTGCTTGCCATCTCTACTTGAAGAGAATTGGTTCCATCAAAATTTTCACCCGAAGAAAGTACTGATTCGTGTTCGTAACCGTTGAGTATATTCTCCTTAGCGGCTCTCTCTTTAAGTTCTTCTATCATTTTCTTATGTTTCTTTTCAGACAAATCCCAGAAGAAGAACGGAACTGCGCACAGTACGCCAAACACTGTGGCAACTATCGCAAGCGTACGGAATAGCGGCTCTCTCACTATAGGGTCATAAAGTATGTCGTAATCATCCAAAAGTCCGTTGACTTCGTAAATTGCCGGAATAATAAAACCCGTGCCCAATGCTATTATCTGCCCTATCATTCCAAGGTTACCCGACATACCTTCAAATCTATCCCCGGTTGCGTACTGCTGATAATCCAATGCGTCTGCATTCATTGCAGGCTGGGAAATTATCTGAACTGCCGCGCCCCAGAATACTATGTATGTGGAAATAAACAACAACACAACATTGCTTGGGAAAATTATAAGAAGCGCCGAAGCCGCTGCCATAATAATATTACTGAAAATTGCGACGTTACGCTTTCCAAAGAATTTAATAAGGAAAGGTGCCATAAACATTCCTATACCCGAAGCGGTCCCCATCACAAGCGACAACACCGATTGCAAATTTGCGTTTTGCAAAATATAGATATATATCCACATAAGCACGCCTGTCACTGCGCCTCTGCCAAACTGAAACCAAACTGAACGCCCATACCGCCTACGGAATAAGCCACAACTTCTTTGGAGGGAACGTAACTGCCCTCGGCAGGTCTGTTCTAATGAGTGAAAAAACCTTTGATTGCGCCCAAAACCGATTTAACAGCGCCGGAAATCTTTGCGCATATTTTCTTAAACTTAATCTCCCTCTTAATTTTCTGCCTTATAATAAAGATTGTAACACAAGAAATAACAGATGTAAAGACCACATTAAATTATTTGCAAATACTAGCCTCTCTCACGTAAATGCTTTGCAGGATTTATCTTCCGCACCGGTATTGCGCATAGCATAGACACCGCGCAAATGAGTAATGATATGAATAGCACTATGCAAACGGTATAGCCCCAAGGTATTATAAAGGCAAAGTGTCCGGCGCCTATATACTTGCCGAAAAGCGAAAGTATCGGCGACGTCGTAAGCGCTCCTATCAAAGAGCCGATAATACTACCGATAATTCCAAGCGTGAGCATTGACATAGCTATCTGCAACATTATATCCCAACTTGTATATCCCAGCGCTTTATACACGGCGTAATTGCGTCTTTCGCGCAATAGTTTGAGTTTGATAAGCATTACGAGTAAAAGCGCAATAACTATTGCCGTAATAGAGAAGAATACGCTCATCACCGCATCCGCAGCAGTCTCTACCGTATCGAGAAAAGCGCTGCCAATATAATATTCTCCCGTCTGAAAGCCGCTGAACATAACTTTTCCGCCGTCCACTTGCAGTAATATCTCGCTTAGTTCGTCGGCACTGGGCGCTTTGCCCTTTTCAAAGTATATAAGATGCTGAAAGTATCTGGAATCTTCATAAGTAGAAATATCATACAATCCGTCCAATATTTCAAGAAATCCTATGACTTTGCACACATCTACCAAATTTTGAAAATATCCAACAATCACGCAACTCTTGTCGCTTTCAAGAGCCTCTCTCTCCATATGCAACGTCACGCTGTCGCCAAGTTTGTATCCCTTCTCAGTAGCGTAAGCATAGTCTATCAGTATCTCGTTGGCATACTTGGGATACCTTCCCTTGTAAACCATATCGGTGCGCATATAATCGAAGTTTTCGTACAACTTTCCTCGACCGTATTCTCCGTCTATCTCCAAGCCTATACCCGTATGACGCACGTCCGCCTCAAAGCCGTCTATGTTATGAATGGCATCAAAATACGGAGTTGTGTCGTCATTGGAAAAATTGATGTAAAAATCTGCATTCTCCATTGCCGACATATTTATGATCGCCGTCTGATCGACTTTGAGATTATAAAATACAACGCTGACGAATGAACACAACAGCGACATAATAAGAACTATTGAGATGACCATTATACTTCTGTGAGTTTCGCCTACTACGCTCTTGATACCCAAGTGCGCGTTGATATGAATCTTCGACTTGTCAAGAGAAGCGCGATTGCGTCTAAAAGAGTGCGTCTGCACATTGTTGCGCATAGCCGACAGCGGTGTAACGCTCTTGACTTTTGCCGTAGACAAATATACAACGGACGACACGACCGCCAACACGAACGCTACCGCCAAGAATATCCCGCCGACGTTTACGCTTATCGCTTTGGAGCAGTCAAGCCTAGCCATACTCGTGACGACATTTACAAACGCAGGCATAAGACATATGCCTAACGCCATTCCTATGATCATACATACCCCGCATATGACGCCGTATATCGCAAGATAACTGAGTCGCAATTGCCCGGTCGTATAGCCAAGCGCCTTCAATACGCCGAGATTACGTACTTCATCAAATATGCTTGATCTCACCAAAAATCCAATCACTATTGCCACTATTATAGCAACTATTACCGAAAATGCTACGAGCGCAGTGCCAAGCAGCAAAATAAAAGACTTGGTACCTTGTGTAAATATATCGCGGGTACTATAGTCATAGTATATATAAGGCAACGTCGGATCTTGCGTAAGTCTATCAATATTTAACTGAACTATTACACTTTCCAAGTCTTTGCACAGTTGCTGTTGAAGCCTTGCATTTTCTGCCTCGTCTTTGTTGTCTATACGGATATTGATATTGTATTCTCTCGTTATCCTACTGTCGCCGTCAGCCTGCTTTGCTATCTCTTGAAACAATTCTCCGCTAACATAAATATAAGCAGTGTTGTATATTCTGGTCATATCGTCGTATATTCCCGCGATATATCCTTTGTAAGTTTTACCGTTTATAGCCAATCGCACGTTATCGCCTACGCTAAACATCGTCGTCGCAATAAAGTTGCCGGTAACGTAAAATTTATAGCCCTCTTTTTCCACGGTATCTCGAAGTTGCGGTTTAAAAGCGTTGTTCTCGTCGTCTATATTGAGCGCTACCCAACTAGATAAAAACGTATTACCCTTTTCGGTAGTAGTATAAATCTCCAATCGTTTGTCTACGCTTTCGCCCTCTTCTTTCTCTAAATAATATATTTCCTGCAAGTCGTAATTCTCGACGTAATCTGCGCTTTTAAGAAACTCTTCAAGCCTTGCCTGCGACTCTCCGTAAGGCGATTCGTATACGCTTATAAAACAGTCGGGAGAATTGGATATATCCCTCGCCTTTTGATAAAGCGTATCAATACCAAAACATATCGACAGCCCTATTATCATCATAAGTACCGACAGAATGATAAACAATCCTGTGATAATAAAACCCGTCTTGCCTTTGTGAAAATGAGATTTGATAATGCTCCGCATACTACCACCCCATTTCGTCTAAAAAGGTCTTGAGCGTGTCAAGTCTTTGTTTTTCCTGCAAGATGTCGTAATTGCCGAGATTTATCTCGTTGAGAATCACCCCATCCTTGAGATAAAGTATTCTGTTGCCCCTTATAGCGCTGCGCATATCGTGAGTGACCATTAAGATACTCTTGCCGTCGGCGTGCAACTTGTTCATTATGTCAAGCACTGCGACGGAGTTAGCCGAGTTCAACGCGCCCGTCGGTTCGTCGGCAAAAACTACTTTGGGAGAGTTAATAATTGCTCTGACAAGCCCCACTCTTTGCAACTCGCCGCCCGACATCTGCGATGGAAATTTGTTGAACATATCTTTGCCGATACCTACTTGAATTAGTCTTTCGCAAGCCTCTTGATAAACTTGCTTTCTGTTGCGCCCCGACAAATACCCTGCGGCAAGTATGTTGTCCATAATAGACATATTGTCGTTGAGAAAAACTTCTTGAAAAATAAATCCGCAATTAGCGCGTCTGAATTTGGCAAGTTTGTCGTTGGAAAAATCCGAAATATTCTGACCGCCGAAAATTATCTTGCCAAGCGTAGGTCTGTCCATACCCGACAATGCGTACAGTAGCGTAGACTTGCCCGACCCGCTGTTGCCCATAATCACGGTAAAATCCCCCTCTACAATATCAATGTCGAGATTGTTGAGAACGTGCTGCTGAACGCCGCCTATAGAAAAAGTCTTGCAAAGACCTTGCGTATGAATAACGAAACTGTCATTTACTTTTTGCATAATCACTCCTTTGACTTTCGTCATTCTCATTATAATACTAATTCAATCGAGAAAATTTTTCGTCGTTATTTCTTTTCTTAACTGTTTCTTTCTCAATTGATTTTAGGCAGCGTTATCTCCACTACAAAACCGTCCTTGTTGCGGCATATCATCTCTCCGCCCATACGCTCGACCAACTTGCGGCAAATATGCAAGCCCAATCCCTGCCCCAACTTCTCCGCAGTCTTTTCGCCTCTGTAGAATCTATCCATAACGTAACTTAACTGCTCGGGCGGAACTCCTGCGCCGCTGTCGCGTATCACAGCGACAAGTTTGTCATCTCGCTCCACTATTTCGACGACTATATCGGTATCGGCATATTTGTAAGAGTTGGCAATTATATTGTCAATAATCTGCGTCATACGTATTTTGTCATAAAGCGCAAAGCAATCCGGAGGCGTGTTAATCCTCACTCTGCCGTTGTAATCGCAAGAGACTATCATTTGAGCCAACTCCTTGCTTGAGTGGCGCGTAAGAAAGATATTCAACTGTCCTTCCTCTTCAAGGGTAGCGTGATAAAAGTCATTGATCAAATTGTCAATTGCGCTTGCCTTGTCTAGTATCATCGCATAGTCCTCTTTGCCGTCCGCGACGTAACCGCATTCTGCGATAGCCTTTATGCTTGCAAGAGGAGTCTTCAACTCGTGACCTATCTCTTGCATAAGCCTGCGTTTGTCGACGACGGACTTCTGCTCTGCAATACGACTCTCCTTGAGATTGTTGCGCATAATGTCAAACGCTTCTCCAAATGCTCCGAAAGAATTATACTTATCAAGTGTAAGCGGAAAATCAAGATTACCTCTCGCCACTTCTCCCGAAAAGGCTTTGAGTTTTTCAAACGGCTTGACCGTACGCTTATACAAAAGATATGCGCACACCGCCAAGCCAATTGCCATAACCGTAAAACTTATCCCGACGTATATCAACAAACAGTTGCGCATATTCTCAAAACGCTCTTGAGGTCTTATATAAAATACCACTTTGCAGTCTTTGTAATCAACCGCTATATCGCCATTGCCCAACGCCTTGCTTATTCTGGCGTCATATGACATATCCGCTGTCTCCACCGTGGAAAACAGCACCTTACCGTCCCTGTCAAAGAGAGTATAATCATAGACCTTTTCCTCAGGTTGCCGAGAACTGTCCAACCCTTGCAAAACTTCGTTGATATATACACTGTCGATTCTTTGGTATTCAAAGCCAGCGCCTACGCATAGACATACAGTCGCAAGGACTGCAAAAATAGCAACTATGCAAACAATAAATCTCTTCATATTCCCTCTTTTTATTTTATCTAGCATTAAATTTATTAAGAGTGTTATGTAAACTTATAACCCAAGCCCCACAACGTGACTATATACTCGTTGGGATAGCGCTCCAACCGCTCTCTTATGCGACGAATATGCACGTTGAGAGTATTGTCTGTATAATAACCTTCTCCCCATACATTGCGAATAATGTCGTCTTTGTCAAGCGCCTTACCCCTGTTTGAAAATAGATAATAAAATAACCTAAACTCCATATTCTTGAGTTTGATTTCCTCGCCGTCTCGAATGACGGTCATAGCATTTTTATCTACGATTAAATTTCTGTAATGCTCGGCCGTATTCTTCTTTTTCTCCAACAACTTCTGAACCTTGCATAGCAAAACTTTGAGCGAAAAAGGCTTGACAATATAATCGTCCGCTCCCAAATAATATCCTCTAAGCATATCGCGCTCTTCTTCTCTTGCGGATATCAGCAAGATTTTTGCCTCAGAGCAGCGCTCCTTTATTTTTCCTATCAAATCATATCCGCTGACAGCGCCAAGATTGATGTCAAGCAATACTATTTCGACATCGCAAGGAATATTCTCCACTGCTTTGGCGTCGTACTCAGCATTGGCGGATAAGCCGAACATTGCAAAATATTTTGCAATAGCGTCTGCAAGTTCTCTTTCATCGTCAATTATCCAAATATCCTGCATAAATACCCCTACATAGTTTTTCAGCATATTAAGTTTAACATATATTACAGTTTTTGAAAATATCAAACTCAAAATAAATCATTAGTATTTCTTTCCTGTTTATTTCTTACGCAAAAAAATGCCGCCTATATTGCGACATTTTCTTGATATAATACAAAACTTTTTTCAACGACTTGCTAATCTCGGCGTAATCTTGAGCATTGATATGCTTTTATTTAAATTCGTTACTGCCAAAATCAAAATCATCTTTGCTTTCGTTGGCAAATGCGTCAAAGTCATTTCTACCGCTATTTGCGTCATTAAAAGAATTCAAATCACCATCTATATCAACATAACCATTGTCAACTGCGCTGTCTTGCTTCTCTTCTTCAGGGAGCAAACTCAAATAGAACTTTGCCTTTGCAACTTCCAAATAAGGTGCAACCCAGAACATCAAGATTCCAAAAGTCAACAAAGACAGCAAGAACCAACCGATAAAACTGAATTGAAGGCAGAAGAGTCTCCACTTGTTGCCCTTCATCATTTCCATAGACTTCTTTCTTGCCTCGTTGGCAGACATATTCGGATTGTCAATCAAGATATAATAACTCATCGAATAAGAGAACGTCTTTATTATACCCGGGATAATAAACAACAATGCCCACAAACCTATAAAAATATTGTTGGTAATATACAGTACCAAAGATCTTGTAAAATCATTAAAGCCTTTGAATAGCATACCGACTTCGACTTCTTTATCACGAGCGACGTTAAGTGCTACGATAGACATACCAACCATCATAGGACCCATAATAATTAAACCAATAACTGCGCCGATGCCAATATAAGTACCGCCTGCGCACGCTGCAGAAATCAAATCAAAGATAAGATAAGCAAGTACGCAAACTCCCCATTTGCCACTAAGACTTTTCCAAGCAGATTGTCTGTAATCTTTTGCTTTCATTTTTCACCTCATTAAGTTATATTTTATACAATGCCATTTTAGCACCAATATAACCATATGTCAATATCTTTTTAATGTAAATTTTACAAAAAATATAGACTTAATATAATATGTAGCAATATTTAAATTTGACAGCGCAAATTACTTTGCGACCTTCTTTGCCACGGTCTTCTTCCCTGAAGACTTTACAGGCTTGCTTGCTTTGACTGCTTTGTCGCAAGGATTTTCAAGACTCTTGTCACACTTTGAACAAAAATCGTAAGTTCCGCAAGTATCATAACCGGCCTTTTGGCTGTCGTTCCACTTTTTGATATCCATTTCTTGTTGTTTTTTTGTAAGCATAAATATAACCTCCGTTTTACTACAGTTTAGTCCTCTAATAGATATTTGTCAAACAAATTTATAAACCATTATAAATTCTTCCTGCGTTTCGCCAACAATCTCATATCCTGCTTTTTTATACATATTCAACGCATAATTATCCTTCTGCACGGCAAGTGAAGTTTTTTGATATCCCTTTTCTTTCAAATTTTTTAATAAGGCGTCCAACAACTTAGAGCCTATACCTTTGTTTCGGTAATTCGGCAAGATTGATATTGCTAATTCAGGCGTATTATCGTCGATATTTCCGTATCCCTCGATATTTCTTACCCAAGCCATACCTACAACCTCTTCTCCGACTTGGACGCATAAGCAAAAATCATCTTGATGCTTTCCAAAATCTTTGATATAAATTTGAAGTTCAGGCTTTTCAATAATGCTCTTGGGCGCCAATGGCGATCCATCTCTTTGGAATATCGCGTGATATAAAAAATCTTTTAAAAGAGAAATTTCACTATCTTTAATTTGTCTTATAGCGAAATCCATAATTCAAACTTCTCCGTTTTCCAAGACTTGACGAGCGCACTTTTGTTGAGCAATCTTTTTATTTTCGCCCTCTGCGCTTGCCGCAAAATTGCCGTCAATGTATAGCTCGACGGTAAATATCGGCTGATGTTCTTCGCCTTTCTTACCTTTGTCCCTAAATTCAACGGCGTGTCCTGCGTATTTCTCGTACAAAGCCGATTTAAAATCCTTTTTGCAATTATCTTTAGACTGGGCTATCAACGCCGACAAATCTCTTACGACAAATTCTTTCGCCTTTTCTATCCCGCCGTCGAGATATATTGCTCCGCAAATAGCCTCAAATATATCGCTGCGGATATTGTCGCTCAACTGTCCAAAACCCATCTTGAGATAAGCGTCGTATCCCTTGTCTTTGACAACGCCTGCAAGCGGAGTCGCCGACACGATTGCTCCTCTCATCTTCGTCAACTTACCCTCGTCAAAATTAGGATAGACCTTGCATAATTCATCAGCAATGACAAAATCTACTATACTGTCGCCCAAAAATTCTAACCTCTGATAGTTTTCTCCGCCGTGAATATGCGAATAAGAGGGGTGCGTCAACGCCCTTTGCAAAAGACTTTTATCCTCAAACGTATAGCCTATCAAAGTCTCTATATCTTTCATTATCCCTCTTGAGCATCGCTCTCTTTACTTGCAAGCGCGCTTGCAATCTTTCCACATACGTCGGCTTCCGCCATCTCTACTGCGCGCATAATTGCATTTTTAAACGCCAAAGCGTTGCTTGCTCCGTGCGCCTTGACGACGACTTTCTTTACGCCCAAAAATACTCCGCCGCCTACTGCGTCGCTCGACATAAGTCCTTTGAGTTTTTTAAGCGAAGGCTTGAGCAAGAGATATCCGAGTTTTGCTCTTAGACCGCCTTCCGTAATATATCTTTTGAGCATTGAAAAAATAGTCTTACCCATACCCTCTGCGGCTTTCATACTCATATTGCCTGCAAAACCGTCGGCTACTATAACGTCGACGTCGCCGGCAAACATTTCTCTCGCCTCAATATTGCCGACAAAGTTTATATCGGCGTCTTTTAAGAGCGCATGCGCTTCTTTCGTCAATGCGTTGCCCTTTTCCTCTTCCGTACCGTTGTTGAGAAGAGCGACCTTTGGATTGTCTATACCCATACTGCTCATAAAAGCGCTGCCCATAATGGCAAATTCTTTTAGCATACTAGCCTTACAATCTACGTTTGCCCCACCGTCTACGAGTATCGTCTGCTTGCCGTCAATCATTGTGGGCAAAAGAGGCGACAGCGTAGCCCTCTGCGCTCCGTCTACAAGTCTGACGAATATGGTCGCTCCCACAAGCAAAGCGCCTGTATTGCCCGACGATACGAAGCCGTCAAAATCTCCGCTCGTCAAGGTCTGAAGTCCGAGCATCATAGAAGATTGCTTTTTTCTTCTCACCGCAAGCGTGGGGATATCGTCGTTGGTCACGACTTCGCTTGAGTGCAAGATACTCAATCTTGACTTGTCGTACGTCTTATCGGCAAGATACGCGCCAATGACGCTTTCGTCTCCGCAAAGCGCCAGTTGTATATCCTTATTTTCTTCCAATGCCAACAATGCGCCGTCGATTGCGCTATTAGGACAGTTGTCTCCGCCAAAACAGTCAAGTATTATCTTCATCGTCTCTTCCTCTGATATTTTAATCGTCTATTATATTATAATCATTTTAATATATTACTTTGCAAAAATCAAGCAATAGCCTTTATTTATGGCTATTGCTGTCTGCTATAAAAATCTTTGAAAACAAACCTTGCGTATATTCATTTAATCTTTTTCTACTATCTTCCGCCAAAATTTCATCTTCAAAATCGCCGTCCACGCTATTCCCTTCCACTTGCGTTGCCGTCGAAATGCTGTAGTGCACGCCGTCTAAGATGAACGAAATATCCAAATCAAACCTCATTTTAAGATAATAATCAAATAGTTGTTTCTCACTGCGCAGTAAATAGTATACGTCAACACCGTCTATTTGCGTAACTTCGTATCCATCCGATAACAGCAGTGATAAATCTGCAACTTCCTTACTTGCCGAGACGTACCCGTTGATATCATTCCTATTTATGTTAATTGCATAATGCGTAGCATACTTATTTCTAACAGTAAGATTAGTATATTTGCCGTATCTGTGATTACTGTCGGGATCAGCCTTGGGAAAATAAACTCTGCAAGGCTCTGATATATCGTCTTCAAGTCCGCTCGGCACGATAAAATAATCTCCAAACTTCTTTTGCAATGTCTCGTAACTCACTTTTTTGCAATATACTTCTACGCCTGCCCAAATGCCAAATATAATTACGAAGAGTATCAATACTGCTGCAACAGCTATAGATATTGCAATAGTTAACCTTTTTCGTCTAGTCAAGTTGTTCAATAAATCCCTCCATAATAAAAGTATTTATATTATTATCCCTGAAGTATCTGCTACAACACTATATGTAATATTTCTAAGAAAATTTAATTTATATACATACATTTTTTGCGTATTGCTCTTTCTCCAACCTGAATGCGTTATAAAATCTTTTAACGTACCATTATCTGTAGTGCAATATCCATACACTATCATCATATGCCTTGCAACATCATCCATTGACCAATTTCCGTTTTGGTTTAGATAATATCCATTTCCAATTGACGTCATTCCTATTGCAGGCTTTCCACTATCTATTTGTCCTTTCATATTATCATAACATGCATTATCTTTAAAAGAAAATATTGCATTGCATTTACGATTCTGATTGACTAGCCCATCAGGCGTTTGTATTTGAACTTGCATTCTAGGCGAATATTTCTCAAAAAACTTCTTTAATCCAATTATAACATTATTAGTATAATTCTCACCAAATGCTCCGCTCCAAGTCATAGAATCTAATTCATTATGCATGCATTGAGATAAGCAATTGTTAACAAAATAACCACCGCTACCTGTTTCTACTATTTTTCCTGAATTCACCTGTCTAAAAATTGAGGTCGTGTCAACAATACCTAATCTATCAAGATATTGCAACAACTGAATTGCAGCTACAATTGCACAGGAATCCCCATCATTTTGTGGAAAAAACATATCGTGATTGAATATCTTTCCATCCAATGATATATATGTGTCCCATGGTCTATTAAAGTACTTTTCACCTTCGGCAGAAATGTACTTAGAATTATTAAGCCTATCGCTAGTTGAAGTTCTTGAATATATATTTAAATAACCATTTTCTTTTATATCGAGTTCTTTTAATTGATTTATACAACTTTGTAATTCATTTTTCCACTCGCTAGATATACTATTTCCTGTAAATATATCTAATACTTCTTGGTTTTTATGTATTTATAATATTTTACCAATATAATAATTACAAGTCAATGATTTTTAGGGAAATATGAAAATTTTTTCTCAAATGAATACTATTAGAATAAGTTATTTTGAAAGATTAATTTCAAATCGCATATAACCTTTCACTAATTGCTAAAAATAAAAAACGGAGCCGAAAGGCTCCGCTTGCGTTATGCTCATAACAAATTAGTCCTTGTTGCTCTTCTCAACAACAAGTTCGCCGTCGTAATAACCGCAGTTAGGACATACTCTGTGGTTTGCTTTCAACTCGTGGCATTGTGGGCACGCCGAAAGATTTGGAGCGGTCAACTTCCAATTTGCCGAACGTGTATGCTTTCTTTGTTTTGATGTTTTCGCCTTTGGTACTGCCATTGCCAACACCTCCATTTCATACTGATAAAATTAATTGCTATTGCATTATAATTGATTTTTTTACCTTTGTCAAACAAAATGCAAAAGATTTGTATTTTATTTTAGAGCGCCTCTACGATTTCTTTTGTCTCTCTCGCAATGACGAGTTCTTCATTCGTAGGAATGACAAGTACTGCCACCTTACTGTCCTTTGCGCTTACCTCTGCAAAACTTCCGCCTGGAGCGCTTTCGTTGAGCTTTTTGTCAAGCTTTATGCCCAAGAATTCCATATCCGATGCAACCGAATTGCGGATGCGCGCGCCGTTCTCGCCGATACCGCCGGTGAATACTACCGCGTCAAGTCCGCCCATTGCCACTGCGTACGAGCCAATGAGTTTGCGGATCTGATATGCAAACATATCGTAAGCAAGTTTTGCCCTCTCGTTGCCGTTGTCGATAGCCTCGCAGAGTTTTCTGAAATCTGAACTTACGCCGCTCACGCCCAAAAAACCGCTCTTTTTGTTGAGATAATTACTCATATCGTCAAGCGACATACCCTTTGCCTTGGCAAGCATAACTACTGCCGCCGCGTCGATATTGCCCGCTCTTGTACCCATAATAAGACCTTCGAGCGGAGTCATACCCATTGAAGTGTCAACACACTTGCCGTCTTTTACGGCAGTGATAGACGAGCCGTTGCCCAAGTGGCAGGTGACGATATTGCCGCACGATTTTTTGTTGGCAGAAAGATACTTGATTGCCTCTTGCGACACAAATTTGTGCGACGTGCCGTGGAAACCGTACTTGCGAATCTTTGTAGCCTGATAGTCCTCGTAAGGAATTGCGTACATCTTTGCCTTGTCGGGCATAGTGCTGTGAAAAGCCGTATCGAATACGACGACGTTGGGACAGTCGACTATCGACATACAAGACTTGAGACAGGCAAGACTTGCAGGATTATGCAACGGAGCAAGCGGCGCTATCTCCTCAAGTTTTTTGATAGCCGCTTTATCCACATAAGAGGACTTTGTGAAAGCCTCGCCCGAATGAACTACTCTGTGACCTATCGCGCTAATTTCCTTTGGGGAAGAAATACTGCCATACTCCTTATTCGTCAAACACTCCATTACGAGATTAAAAGCGTCCGTATGGTCAGCAAGCGGTCTTTCCACCACGTAAGACTTGCCATTTACTTTATGAGTATTCTTCGAGCCCTCAATTCCGATACATTCTACAGTTCCTTTGCAAATCACCTCTTCTTTCGTCATTTCTATAAGTTGATATTTGAGAGAAGAACTTCCTGCATTGACAACCAATATTTTCATAAATTACTCCTTATAATACGATACTTGAATGATTTTAATTTTGACTTGCCTGCACCGCCGTGATTGCTACTACCGCAACGATATCGTCGCTCGTGCAACCTCTGGAAAGATCGTTGATAGGTCTTGCAAATCCTTGACATATAGGTCCTATAGCCGTCGCTCCGCTGAATCTCTGGGTGAGTTTGTATCCAATGTTACCCGACTGCAAATCAGGGAAAATAAAGATATTAGCCTTGCCTGCCACGTCGCTCCCCGGTGCTTTAAGTCTGCCTACCGACGGCACGATTGCGGCGTCTACTTGCAACTCTCCGTCAATCTCTATCTCAGGCGCTTTTTCTCTCACGAGATTTGTCGCTTCCACGACTTTGTCTACGAATTCGTGCTTTGCGCTGCCCTTTGTCGAGAATGAAAGCATTGCGACCTTAGGTTCCTCGATACCTGCCAAATCTCTTGCAGTAGCGGTAGAAGAAATTGCAATATCCGCAAGTTGCTCCGCAGTTGGATTGATATTGACGGCGCAGTCGCCGAACACCATTATATCTTGCGCCTTATATGGCGTACCCTCGAATGCCATAAGGAAACAACTTGACACAGTCTTGATACCCGGCTTGGTCTTGACTATAGTAAGTCCCGATCTCAGTACGTTGCCGGTAGAATTGATTGCGCCTGCGACCATACCGTCGGCGTCGCCTTTCTTTATCATCATTGCGCCGAAATTGAGATACTTGCGAATTTCAGTCCTCGCCACTTCCAAGGTCATACCTTTTGCCTTGCGAAGTTCGTAAAGAGTATTGGCGTAATCTTCTATATCTGCCGTCAACGGATTGACAATCTTTATGCCGTCAAAATTTGCGTTGGGGTACATAACTTTCAATTTCTCTTCGTCGCCCAATAATATAACATTAGCAATTTTATTTTGTACGATTGTTTGCGCCGCTTCTACGGTACGAGGCTCTTCTCCCTCAGCCAATACTATAGTTTTGCCGAGTTTTTTTGCCTTGTCGATAATGCTGTCGATAATTTTGCTCATTTCACTTCCTCCGAATTACTTTATTTTTAATGCGGTATGCTATATAATGATTATGCAATAAAAGGTTAGTACTGCAATACACGACTTTAGTATACTCTTTATGGAAATAATTGTAAAGAGTTTAAGGAGCAAAAAATGAAAATAGCCGTCATAATTTGCGAATATAATCCTCTCCAAAGAGGACACGTATATCATATTTCGCGCGCCGTAAAAGACGTCGGCGCGGAGAAAGTAATTTGCATTATGAGCGGCAATTTTACTCAACGCGGAGAACTCGCTGTCGCAGACAAATACACACGCGCGACTTGGGCAATAAAGAGCGGCGCCGATATGGTGATAGAACTTCCGCCGCAGTATGTATTGACGGCGGCAAAATACTTTGCTCTCGGCGGAGTAAAGATTGCAAACAATATCAGCGGCAACGTTACGCTCTCTTTCGGCAGCGAAATAGGCGATTTAGAAACTTTAAAAAATATTGCCGATTTACAGGAAAACGACGACTTCAAATCGGCGTTAAACTCAATGCTTGAACAAGGCAACGGATATGCAAAAAGTTATGCCTATGCCATTTTAAAAATCTCTCCCAAGTATAGTGACGTACTTTTATCTCCTAACAATATTTTGGCGGTGGAATATATCAAAGCATTGGGAGAAACAAATTCATCTGTTACGCCATACACTCTCCACAGAGTAGGAAGCGGTTATCACCAAACCTGTACAAACGAATATCCTTCTGCAAGCGGAATACGCAGTATGTGGCAAAACAACGATTTAAGCGGCATAGCACAAGGTACTCCGCAATGCGTATACGATTATCTAAAAAGGACTTCCCCTAATGATTGGCAATATGCTAACGACAAAATGTTTGCTCTCTTGAAATTCAACGTCAACAATATCGACTTAAAAAATATCCACGGCGTAAAAGAAGGCGTGGAAAACAGAATTATCGCCGCGCTCAAAAAGAGCGATTGCTGGCAGGAACTTGTCGACAAATTGGCGACGAAAAGATATACCAACGCTTATCTATTGCGTACGTTAATTAATATTCTCATATCAAATACTTTTCAAGCGCAAGACTTGCAAGACCAAAACATTGATTTTGTCAACGTACTTGCCGTAGAAAAGAATAGCAAAGATTTTCTGTCGGCTTTTGACTGCCGTATGATAACCAAATCGTCGGATCTGCCCGACGGCTGTCTTATATTGCGAGCGGATAATCTCTACTCCAGCGTAAGAAATAATATACCGCAATATATGCAAATCGTCGAAAGATAAACTATTAAACAAAAACTGTCGCAAATCACTTGCGACAGCCTATAATTTTGGATACCTATTAAAATCTATTATTTTCTTATCTCTACGCCGTAAGTCTTGATATACTTCACGTCATTCATAAGTTGTTCGCTTGTGACGTTGGACTTGGCAATCAATGCGTTTTGCAATTTTGCTTGCGAAATTATCTCGGCATTTTGCGCTATCTGTTTTTGTTGAAGACTGACGACTTGAGAAAGTTGATTGAATATTGCTCCAAGTTGAGCAGATATTCTTGCCGCCGCGCTTTCTATGGTCGAACAAATACATTCAGTAGCCTCGTGTATAGCCCCGATAATACGCTTGGTCTGTCTCTCTCGCTCAAGTAGTTGCAACGCCTCTTTTATACTTTCCGCTCTACCCGTCTCTATGTAATAGATTATCAAATCAAGATATTGCCAATCTCTTTCGTCCAGCATCTTGTTGAACGTATTCTGCAAGGACTTGTAAATAGCATTGAAATTTTGTTTTAAACAACTTATAGCAGGTTGATTTTCTTCATCGCATTGAGCGAATATCTCTCTGCATTCGATTACATTGTTAAGACTTTCCTCATATTCTTTCAATTCTCTATTATTTGATCCGTGGCAATACCTTCTTGCGCTAAGTATTCTTAATGGCTTATACAAGATTACCAAACATATTATTGCTAATACAATTCCTACAATAGCAAGCGGTATTATTGATTTTAATATTCCAACTACAGCTAAAATTATCGCCAAACACAAAATTATCAAAGTTACCGCAACTACAATTTTAAGCCTCTTTGACGAGTTTGTTATCTTTTCGCAAGATCCCAACTGCTCTTTCTTTTTATTATTTAAATATTCTTCCGGTTCGGATGTTTTCAGCCACTCAAAAAACACTTCTTCGCCTTTCTTGTACTGAATATCTTTTTTCTCCTGCAATTTACTGACTTTTGCTAAATATTCAGGATCGTCATAGTCTTCATACTCATCATCTAAATCGGATATTTCACAATCGTAATCCACGTCGAATTTGCATGGCTCCCATTTGGTTTGTTTCTGCAATTCTTTAAGCGTTTTAAATTTCTCGCGATCGAAACTTGCCCATCTACCTATTTCCTCCCCATCGATTACGCTATAATTATATTCCCCCAGACCGAACTTCCATCGTCTTTTTCTTATTGCGTCGTTTTTTATTTTATTCACATTCTCTTCAGTTTGCACTAGTTCGTCGGCATTTTGCGAGATTACGGACAATCCCGCTCGCAAAGCGTATAAATCGCCGAGCGTGTCATTGTTTTTTGCTTCATTTTCCATACTCTTTTCTCTCCTTTTTGATTAAAATAAAAAATAGGCATCCCAAAAGAGATGCCCACACAAGGTATCCCTTTCGTTTGTTTTGCACCACAACTCCTCATAAAATCAGGATGAAAGAGAATACACTTATGCCTAATGTATTTTCCTGATTAAATGATATTAAGTTGTGGTGCAAGTTTAGTGTAACATAGAAAATTCAATTATTCAAGCGTTTTAAATTTTATAACGATTAAAATTTATGCAGTTAGACTCTTTGACTTCGTTTCACTTCGCTCAGAGTGACATAAATAAGTTGAGATTTCTCCACTCCGCTTCGCTTCAGTCGAAATGACATAATAATTAATGTCACCTCGAGCGCAGTCGAAATGACAATGTATAATTACGCTCTTTTTGACATATATTTTGATATGTTTACTCTCTCTAGAAAAGCAAAAAAGGCGTTGCCGTTTTCTCTAATAATATGCTTTTTTATATGCTGTCTTGTGATAAATCCGCAAAGATACATACAAAGTATTTTCAGCGGAATGTTGCTTTTTGCAAAAAATGTTGCGCCCGCGCTATTCCCATTTTTCTTTTTTACAAAACTTCTCACCGGTCTAGGCGGCGCAAATGCTCTGGGAAAAGCCCTTAAAAAACCTGTGGCAAGACTCTATAACGCTCCTCAAGAGAGCGGATATATATTGGTAATGAGTTTAATATCCGGCTACCCTATCGGAGCAAAACTCATAAGCGATTTTTACGAAAACGGCAACTTTACGATAGAAAATTGTAAGAAAGTCTCTACGTTTACGTCCACTTCGGGTCCGCTCTTCGTAGTGGGCACGGTAGGCACGCTTATGCTGTCGTCTCCCAAAGCGGGCTACGTGCTTTTCCTATGTCACGCTCTCGGCGCGCTCGTCAATGGGCTTATATATAGAGGCAGAAAAAGCGAAGAAAAGGCGCTGTCTATGCCGCCTGCTCAAGAGGACGACGAACTGCTCAACAAATCAATCACGTCGTCTATCTTATCCGTGCTTGTCGTGGGCGGATACATCGCAATATTCAGTATGATAATAGACATTGCAATCGACCTGAAAATCGTCGACGCCCTGTCATTCTTGCTGGAAAAGCCGCTTTCGCTCTTTGGCATATCCGAACAAGTAGCGGAAGCCACCGTTATATCTTTGATAGAAATCACGAGAGGATGTCAAGCGTTTGCGCAAAGCGGAGTAAGCATAAAAATAATCCTGCCTTTTATCGCAGGACTACTGTCTTTCGGCGGTCTTTCCATTACTTTTCAATCTTTGACTTTTCTCAAAGGCTGCAAGGTCAAGACTTCATATTATTTGCTGACAAAACTCACTCAAGCCATAGTGACATTCTTGATATCATTGGCTATAGTTAATATATTTTATTGATTTCCGCCGTCACCGTCTCCCTCTCCGCTGTCACTCACATAAAGACTGTTGCGCTTTGCGTATACTTTGTTGAGCATATCTCTCATAGAATTCTCCACGTCTAGATAAAGCGCATTGACCTGCTCGTAACTCTGCTCTACAAGATTGTCGGCATATACGCCGGCGTTGTTGACGAGTTCGCTCGCCTGCATCTGAGCGTCTTTCATTATTTCGCTTTCTGCAACAAGTCTCATTGCTTCCTGCTTGGCTTCTTCCACTATGTTCTGCGCTTCTTTGGTAGCGTCAGCCTTGATATTGTCGCAATCGCGCAAAATCAAAGTTGCTTCTGCAAGTTCGGTAGGAAGTTGGTTTCTTATCTGTTGCAACATCATAAGACAGGCGTTGGCGTCGACAAGACGCATATTGGAAAACATCTGTTTTTTTCCGTTGTTGATGGTTTCTTCAAGCCTATCTAAAAGTCTGCTTATCGTCATCGTATTCATAGTTTCTCCTTATAAGCCTTGACGACTTCTTTTGCTACGCCGTCAGGCAAATATTTTTTTATATCCTCGCCGTTTTTGAGTTTTTCTCTAATAAGCGAGGAAGAGATTTCTCTTATACCCTCTACAAGTTGAGTGCGCAATCCGTGTTCTGCGTTGAACTTTGCCATATCCTCTTCGTACTTGAGGTCTTCTTGATTACGGAAACCTCTGTATACCTTGTCTATACCGTTGCTCTTGCAGTACTCGTATACGAATCCGTCGCACACGTCGACGGTGACATTGAGATAATATTTTACTGCAACTCTTGCAAACTCAAGTCTTTGCTCAAGAGAAAACAAGTACAGCTTATCGGGATTGCACGCAAGCAGAATAACTGCCTCATCGTACTCTTCAAGCGCCTTGTCAAGCACGTCCAAATGTCCCTTTGTAATTGGATCGTAACTCCCTGCAAGCGCAGTCTTTCCTCTCGATATTGCGATATAGTCGACGGTGACTATTCCAAAACTCTTACGCTTGGCAATATACATACCGTCGGGCAACTTATATTGCTTGTCGGAGTGTTCATAGATAATATATCCATTCTCTGCAAGCATTGCCCTGTCCTTGACTATTTGGCAAATACTCTCGATATAATCGGTCTTATACGGCGGGTCCACAAAGATAAAATCCCATTTGCCTTCCGCGCTATAAAGCGCATCTCTAAAATCCCTGTTGACTAATTTATACGCTTCGCTTATGCCTTTGAGATTACCTTGCGTGAGAGCCAAAGAGGATTTGCTGACATCTGCAAAAAGCGTATAACTTGCGCCTCTGCTGATAGCCTCGATACCCATTGAGCCGCTGCCGCAAAACAAGTCGAGAAATCTGCTTTCCGCAACGTCGAATTGAATGACATTGAATATACTCTCCTTGACCTTGTCTCCGGTAGGACGCACATCGTTGCCTATAGGAGAGTTGAGCCTCTTTCCTCTGTATTTTCCGCTTATTACTCTCATAGGGTACTCCTAAAGGTCTTGCCTTTTTATCACGCCTTGCGGCGTAGTCAACATATCCAGAGGCTTGTCCCAACTATCGCAAACAACTTTGTCTATCACCTGCTCTTCAAAGGCTAGTCCAACCTTATAGGTCTCGACAGTATTAAAATATCTGTCGTAATATCCCTTGCCTTTTCCAAGTCTGTTGAACCTTTTATCTACGCCTAAAAGCGGCGTTACCGTCACGCTCGGACATACTTCGCTCGGCAACAACCTCTCTCCTATTGGCTCGTATATTCCCCAAATCGCTTCTTTATATTCTGTATCTCTATCCACCTTGACGAGCAATATATCCTCGCCGTCTACTACAGGTAAATATACGTCTCTCGTTTGACAAAAATAATCTATAATCTCTTTGGTATCCACTTCGCTAGGCAGAGAATTATATATACAGATACTCCCGCTTGGCAACGGCGTGCGTTGCAAAATATTTGCAATAATACCGCTCTGCCTTGCCTTGTCTGATATATTGGCAATAATTGCTTTCAATTCCCTTCTTTGCGACGGCTTATCCATCATTTTTTTGCCTTATAATAGTTGATTAAACAGCCTTTAGAAATTATATCCCTTTCGTCTGCCGTCAATGCGTCGACAGTCAAAATCGTGTTGATGACTTTGTCGCCGCGTACTATCTTTGCGTCAAACTCGCAACCGCCATTTTCGATAGTATTTTTGACGTCGTATACGACTATTATGTCGCCCTCTTGATACTGCTCTTGCGAGATGAACGGCAGCATACCCCAATTTATGAGATTGGAACGGTATCTCTTGGTTGCGTACTCTTTGGCAATATTGCAAACTCCGCCGAGCACTCTTTGGCAACTTGCCGCTTGCTCTCTTGCGCTGCCGTCGCCGGGTTTTACAGCATATACGCCGCTGCCTATGGACACTGTGCCCTTGAGAGCAACACCTGCTTTATTGACTGCGTCGAGATACTCTCCGCCCAGTCCTCCGTTTCTTCTGCAAAGTTCGCCTTCAAAAATCTTCTTTGCCTTACCGACATATTCCGGACATTTTCTGGAAAGCGCAAATTCGGCAAGTTTCATTGGATTGGAGCGATAACTTGACGTCTCGCCAGACGGAATAAGTTCGTCAGTGGTCGTCACAGGGTCGTTGATTACTGCGGCGAGTTTTACGACTAAGTTGTCCGTCAAAGCAATTACTTCCGGCCAGTCGCAAATATTTGGACCGTACTCAAGATTTGCCTCCTTGTCGGGCTTACCCCAACCGTTGTAGACTCTCTTTTCATATATCGACTTATCGTATTCAAACGTGGGAATAGCATTGTCGTAATCCATATCCAAAGCGCTTGACAAAACGCCGCCGTTGGCTGCCGTCGCGGCAATAGAACGAGCGTCCATAAGAGCAACCGAAGCAATCTGATTATTTGCAGGCTTGCTTCCCTCTCTAGACTCAAAATTGCGAGTGGTATGTCTTATTGACAATGCGTTGTTGGCAGGAACGTCGCCTGCGCCGAAACAAGGTCCGCAGAACGCGCTCTTGACATTGGCGCCGCTTCTGACGAGTTGAGCAATCGCGCCCTTCTTGAGAAGGTCGTAATATACGGGCGTAGACGACGGATATACGCTGAGCGTAAACTTACCGTCACCCACCGCTTTGTCTTGAAGTATTCTGCTTGCTTCGATGATATTATCATACGTACCGCCTGCGCAGCCTGCGATAATACCTTGCTCTACTCTCACTTTGCCGTCGACGATCTTATCCGTCAACTTGAAGTTGATTTTTTTATTGTTGAGAAGGTCGTTACACTTCTTTTCAACCGCAGAAAGAATATCCATCGGATTATCTATCACATCTTGCAAGTTATATACGTTGGACGGATGGAAAGGCAGCGCGATTTGCGGAACGACCTTTGACAAGTCTACTTCCACAACGCCGTCGTAATATGCCAACTTATTAGGAGCAATAGCCGCATAGTCGTCCATTCTGCCTCTGATTGCATAATAATTCTTGACTTCAACGTCGTCAGTCGTCCATATTGAAGACAAACACGTCGTTTCCGTCGTCATTACGTCAATGCCGATACGGTATTCTATAGGCAAATTCTTGATGCCTTCGCCGACAAATTCCATAACTTTGTTTTTGACAAATCCGCTCTTGAACACTGCGCCTATAATTGCAAGCGCAACGTCTTGCGGTCCCACGCCCTTTCTAGGCGCGCCTATAAGATGAATTGCGACTACGTCCGGATACTTTATATCGTACGTACGGCAAAGAAGTTGTTTGACAAGTTCCGGTCCGCCTTCGCCGACAGCCATAGTGCCCAGCGCTCCGTATCTGGTATGCGAATCCGAGCCCAAAATCATTTTGCCGCAACCGGACATACATTCGCGCATATATGTATGTATTACCGCTTGATGAGGAGGTACAAATATTCCGCCGTACTTCTTGGCTGCCGACAAGCCGAAGACGTGATCGTCCTCGTTTATTGTACCGCCGACGGCGCAAAGCGAATTGTGACAGTTGGTCAATACGTAAGGTATTGGAAATTCTTTGAGTCCGCTAGCCTTTGCAGTCTGGATAATTCCAACGTAAGTGATATCGTGAGACGCCAAAGCGTCAAACCTGATTTGCAGCGGTTGCCCTTTTTGCGTGACAGGCAAAGTATTGTGCTTTGCCAAAATGCCGTAAGCCATTGTGCCTTTATACGCTTCGTCAATGGCTCTTCCGTCCATACCCATTGCTTTCAATTCGTCCAAGGAGACGAACTTTCCGTCAAAATAATAATTCGCTTGCTTTAGTTCAATCATTTTGTGTTTTACTCCAAGTAATTTATTCTTTGTATTAAAATTTCCTTATATCTATTTAATTATATATCAACTTGTGATATATTGCAAGTCTATCCCCCTCTCACTTGCAGGCTTTTTTTATGGCAAACTTGCGACAAAAACCTATTGGACGATAAGATTGTTTTGACTTTCGCAGCCCCTCCAATCCCATATCTTCCTGTCTGTTGACGACTCTCACCCCGCCGTAATGCTTTTGAGCAAAAGCCTGACAGAGATACGAATATACTCCATCATACTCTATATCTCCCTTCTCAATATGTGTGATACCGACATTGGAAGGAGTTATCTCACCCAAAGAAAATCCTATGATTTTGCCTTGATGCTCAATCACGTCGGCAAAGTAATTATCATATTTCTCCACCATTTCAAGAGCCAAAGCAATGACGTATTCTTCATTGTTTGCCATATCGTCGTATTCTTCGTCGTCAAACTCCTTACTCTCTTCCCAACCGTTGATAAATGCAAAAACTTTGTCTTTGTCTTGAGCTGCGTATGAGCGAAATACGCAACCGCCCTCTTGATTGGGAGTATACGCCTTGATAAAGTTGTTGACGTGATTTCGCTTGGAATGAAGTTTTTTACCTGCGTACGTCATAAGACTTTGAGGGTCGTAAAGATACTCGGCATAGTCAGCCGTATCCGCATATTCGTAATCGTCCCCCAAAATATCTACATACTGTTTTGGCGTGGACATAACGTACATATTCTCCCCATCGGTCTTGCACTGATTTGCGATATTGGCATACGCGTCTTTGATTTTATCCAAAGAGCAAAGCGGCGGCAAATATATACGGCCGTCGCCAACGCCTTCATCGTTGAACTTGTCGTGCGGTTTAAAACGAAGATAAATCACTCCGTTTTCTTGCGCTATCTCCATACTTGGATAGTTGAAAAAATCCCAGCCTTTGAGATAAAGCAGAGAGTACTCACTGCCGTCGTAGTCGGTGAGTCTTTGAATATTTGCAATGCTTGAAAAGTCCTTGTCATTAATTACCCTAAACAGCATAATTTCCTTATTTTAGTTGTACATATCTTATTTTGTGTGTATAATTAAAGTATGAAAAAATTTTATCCCTTTAAACAAAAATATTGGATATACGCCCTTTCCACACTTGCAATCATTATATTGTTAATTTTTATGATTGTCAAGATTTTGGGCATTGCAGGAGTCGGGAATTTGACGTCTTATCACCAAATCGAAGACACCGTGGCAGCCGTCATTATGGCGGCAGTGATAGTATTGCTCTGCGTATTCGTCTTTATCTGCGGTCTGTCATTTGGCAAAAACTCAATGGTCTATGTAATGGGATTCTTGGTCGAGCGCGTCAAATATGAAGATATAATCGTAATAAATATGGACGCAAAAGGCGAATTTATGTTGATATACTACAAGGTTAAAAGACGCGGTATGGTAAAAGACGCCAAGACGGGAGTAAACGCAGACGTGATTTACGTCAATTGCAACAGCAAGTATTTTGACGAAATAATAGAAAAGTTGAGAGAAAAACACCCCTCTCTCGTAGTGGAATTCGTAACGGCAAAACCAAAGAAAACCAAAGGAGAATAAATGAAAGCTGTACTGGCAAGCAACAACAAACATAAACTTATCGAAATAAAGGCTATGCTATCCGACAAATTTGACGACATACTCACACTCAAAGACCTTGGCATAGAGATCGAAATCGAAGAGAACGGAAAGACCTTTGAACAAAACGCTTACATAAAGGCAAGTACTATTGCTAAGATGACAGGTTTGCCTGCGATAGGCGATGACAGCGGAATTTGCGTCCAGGCTTTGCACGGCGAACCCAATATCTACTCTGCCCGCTACGCAGGCGAGCCTTGTAACGACAGAAACAACAATGAAAAGTTGCTTTCAAAACTTCACGCATTAGAGACCGACGGCAACAAAGTCGACAGAACGGCTTACTTCCAAAGCGTAGTCGTGCTGTGCTATCCAGACGGCAGTTACGTCACAGGAAGCGGCAGAACGTACGGCAAAATTATTGACGAATACAGAGGTAGCAACGGCTTTGGCTATGACCCGATATTCTTAAGCGACGAACTCGGCAAAACTTTCGGAGAGTCTGTAATGGAAGAAAAGAATACAATATCTCACCGTTCAAGAGCGCTCAAGGATTTGCTGTCAAAATTATAAGTCATCTTAAATCGCTTAAAAACTATAAATGAAATAAGGCAGGACTAATTTCATATGCCCCCAAACGGTCGCAAGCAACAAAATGAGGTCATTTGAATTTCCTGCCTAATTATATAAATGACGTCTTAATTTCCTCTATAATCCCAAGTGACGGATATCTTTGACGAATTATCGTAATTATCCCAATCTATGCTCCACTTGTCGGGCTGAACAGACGCTCTACAATATACGTTGACCAAAGCGCATCCAAAGAACGCGCGCTCTCCCATATCATTTACGCTTATCGGAACTATAACTTTTTTAAGTTCGATACAGCCCGCAAAGACTTTTGCTCCAATACTCTCCACTCCGTCTGGAATATATAAACTTGAAAGTGATACGCAGTTCTCAAAAGCCGACGCTCCCACAGATTTAGTTTTGCCTAATGACACGGAAGTAAGCGCTGCGCAATTTGCAAACGCGAAGTCATTGACCACAGTGTCGGCGCCTGTGAGTGCAAATGAAGTCAAATTGGGGCAAGCCGCAAACGCCTCTTTGCCTATTGACGTAACGCTTGTACTAAAATTAGAAAACTTACAACCGTAAAAAGTCCTGTCGCCAATGCTCGTCAGAGTGCTTGGCAATGTAACTTTTACCAAACTACTGCAATTCTTGAAAGTATCGTCTTTCAAAGCGAGTATTTCGCAATTAAGCGTAATTCCGGTCAAGTTTTTACAGTCTTCAAATGCTCCCTCAACCATATCTTTCACAGGATAAACGCTGTTTCCGTAAGATATTTCTTTAGGTATGGTTACATCTCCGCTGATATCGACCGGCTGTCTTTTGACAACGGCATTGCCGTCTATTAAGTCGTACAATAATCCTCCGTATTTATATTCGATAATGCCGTTTTCATCAACTCCTCCACGAAAATCACAACCCCAATACGTTGGTAAATATTGATGTCCACTGTATGTAAACTTCGCATAGTATAAATTCCATTGACTTGCCCAGCCGTCCGGCTTTGAATCGGCTTCGCAAAATATTCTCAAGTTTTTACAACCGTAAAAAGCCCTCGACTCAATCTCTTGAACAGTGTTTGGTACAAATATCATCTTCGGATATTTCTTATTAAAAATCGTAGCCGATATCTTTTTTACTGAAGCTGGAATAATCAAAATATCATCTTCTTTATAATTTTCAAGATTGATTTCGCAAAGCGTCTGCGTACCGTCCAATTCTTGCTTTATATAATATATATCGTCAATATATTTATATCTACCAATTTCTAACGTATATGTAAATAAGTTTGCAGCAAACAACACCAAAACCAATAGAATGCGAATAACTTTACTTTTCTTACTGTTCACATTTATCGTACGCTTGCCGTCAATATAGATTTCCTCTTTAATAAAATGTGCGGAAAATGCAATTATTACGCTTATTAACGTCGGAAAGTTGAGAAGGATAATTAACAAAGTTATAATAGACGCCTTATTGTCTGCTTCTATAGGCGAAGTAATATACTTTATAGAACACAGTGCGCTTATTGCTAATGAAACTAGCGCAATGACGTACAATAATATTACAAAAAACTTTTTGCGTTTTTTGATTTTATTATCTTTCTTTTGCGCCTTTTGATCTGCGACTTGCCGTTCATAATCTTTGCGCTGTTGCACCTTGAGTTCGTCTATTTCCATAGGATAATTAGTGACTTGACTGATTTGATCTTCGCCGCAGTTGGCAAGCCAATTGTTATATCCCTCAGTATCTGCAATATCTACGGTAAGCCTTGCTACGTCGTCGTCGCAATAACAATCGAGCGCCAAAAGCATTAGGTAATAATATCCGTCATACTTCCCATCGCTTGAGCAACCAAGCAACAACTTGGCGTATCTCTCCGCGCCCTTTTTGTATCTCGCATCAAGACAAATCTGCGCAAGTTTGCCAAAATAAAACTCTTCCTCTTCTTTGTCATCTTTTAAAAATCCCAACAAACGGAATACGTCTTCGTCTATGTATTCTAAGTTTTGAGCAGTAATATTCTTCAATGCAAATTCAAGTATATCGGCAATCAATTGCGAATACTCGTCTTCGCTCTCGGCATATCCAAGCATCTTTTGAGTTTCGTCCACAGCGGTTTTAAACTGCTCAGTTTCAAACAGTATTCTTATAATCGCGCATTGCGCTTTAAAATACAATTTCCCTTCAGTCAATGGCAACACTTTATGCAAAGCCTGCAAAAAGTATGACGCGCCTTCTGGCAAAGCCTGTTGCAACGCTCGCAAGTTGTCTGCATCAGCGTAATTGTCTACAAAATTATTTAACGCGCTCTTGTATCTTGCATTGTCAAGCAAGGATATGACGAAGTCAAAATATGCAAAGTTATCTGTCGTGTCTTCTATTGCTTTCTTGACAAGACAATCTATAAAACCGCTCTTTTTCCTAGCGTCGGCGTCAAACTCCAACGCATACAAAATCATATTCTTGACGCTTTCGTCAAAAGTATCTATTTGGGCAATACCGTCATAGTATGCGTATAGCACTGATATATCGCTTTGGGATATTAAAGCCAACGCTCTTTGCATATACTCGAAATTAACGTGATTTTTGCATACCCATCCTTCTGCCCAATCGCTAATATCAGTATATCCATCGGCGAGCATAAGCGCCCAAAGTTGAGGCTTTTTTCTATTAGGAGCATTGTCTATGAGATATTCTGTGTATTTTCTTGCCAATTCGATATGCTCTGAATTCAATATCGTCTGAACAAGTTCTTCAAGATCCCTGTAATTTGAAGGATTTGACCTTATCCAAGCGTCGCAAAACTTCTCTGCTCTCTCAAACTGCTTTTGCTGTACAAAAGAGTTGATAACTTTCATAAGTTGTTCGCCTTGAGCGGAGATGATTTCCACGTCTTCCACTTGCAATGCGCGCGAATGGATTTTGCGAGCCTGACCTCGGCTCACGCTCTGTCTTTTGTCAAACTTTATCTTACTGCGCTGCAGTTCCACCGTGTCTTCGCTAGACGCCAACACCTTGTCTATGTATCTCGTCAAGTCGCTATAGAACGTATTCTTGCCCGCATCAAGCACTTGCAAAGCGCGAAGTCTTGGTGGCAATGCGCTTGGCGAACAACCTTTCACAACTGGCAGAAGCGCATTTTTTTGCTTTTGTCCGTCTGCAATCTTATGCAAAAATCTCGTCCACTCGTTTTTCATCCAAGTGGATTCAAAGTATTCTTCTTTCGAGCCGTAAACTATCATTACTTTGGCGGTAGAAAGCGCCTGGAAAATGTAAGGCTCATAGTTTTCCGCCGTAATTCCCTCAAGTGAGTATCTGCTGAAAAACACGTTGTATTTGTCTCTCGTGAGATTGTTGTAGAGGTCGGACAATTCTATCGAATCTTCAGTTCTGCCCCTCGTCTCATCGTCAGTATCTTTAAAACAGATAAAGACGTCATACGGCTTGATTTTCTTTGCCTTTTCTTGCCATTCTTTGCGAATGCTCTCTATCTTTTCGCCCTGCGATTCGTAATACTCTCTTTCTGCTGTCGGCGCAATATCCAAAACTTTTTTATAATTCTTATCGTCTTTAATACTACTTATTTCGGGAGCCCAACAAGTGGCTACTTTTTTGCCTGTGCGCAAATCGTCGACGTATTTTATTCCGTGCTTGGCAAGCGTAAGTCCCCAATATGCAGGATAGCAATTGGGAAAACTCTTGACGATATCCGCATAGAGTTCTTCCGCCTCAATAAATTTCTCCTGCGCAAATTTTCCCTCTGCAACCGCCAAAAGTTGGTTTTCTCTCGAATCCAATATTTGCGGCATAGGTCTTCCGCAGGAGTCGCATACCCACTTGCCTTTCTTGTTGACGTATGTTCCGCCGCAATTACATACTTTGTTATCTAGCATTTTTTGATACCTCAGAATTCTTGACTTTGTTACCGCAAATAGGACAAAACTCTGCATACCCCTCAAGCGGCGCGCCGCAAAATCTGCATTGCGACTTGTTGGGCTTTGAGTTTTGCGCTGGCGAATTGATATTGATGCTCAAACTTTCCCTATTACTTTCATTGATGACGGCTTGACAATTGCCAAGCGCGCGCAAAATTGCCAACTGTCCGTCGAGAGAATCTCTCTCGTCTTGCTTCCTCTCGCTGCGCAACTTGTCTGCGATCTCTTCTCTTTCTCTATATCTACGATTGAATTCTCTGTCGGCAGTCAGTCTCTCAAGCGCACCTTCGTCCCACATTCTCGCAGTAGTCATAATGAAGTATTCAAGTTTAAGACCGTAATCGTTGAAAAAACTCTCAATCTTATTTTTGACAAGATAAGACAACGCAATAAGTTGAGCGCTTATGTCAAAATAACTTAGACCGTTTTCCTTGAGAATAATAGAAAGCGACGAAGACAACTGCGCTGCAATTTGACTGCGGCAAAAATCCGCAAGATCATCTGTCGTATACGTCCTCGCGCCTGACACCAACTTCTTTCTGAAGACTTGGGTATCGCATATTGACACCTTTGCCTCTCCTGAAGAGCCAAGTCTGATGGGCATCTCAAATATTGGGTCTTGTATGTCAATGGGATTGGGAGTGCCCCACTTCAAGGAAATCACTGACTCTTTTCTTACATAGACGATTTCTACGTCGGCAGTATTATTGCCCGCGCTTAAATTAAATCTGCCTCCGCTGTATCTATTGCGCACGCCGTCAACTGTGCACTCGGCTTGATAGTCCTCAGTGACTACGACGTCCAAAGAACTCTTGGCAGGTATCTGTTTGTAAGGAGCAAGCCATACCAAATCGTCTTCTGCCCCTTCAAATCTTACTATTTGCGTCTCCATCTTCTTTTTAAAAAGTTTGTCTAAAAACATTTTCTTTCCTCCATTGCCATAATTTTACGCATCGATATTACAAGAAAAGTATACTTTTCCTGACCAGAAAGTATTGCGTAAAAATACGTTTTGAATTATAATAAAATTATAAAAATACATCTTTTCGCAAAGATAAATATGCAGTCAGGAAAAGTATACTTTTTTTGTAATATCGAAAATTTCTTCCAAATTTAGACTATAATTTTTTGAAATAAAAAACACGCTACAACTTTAGCGTGTTTTCTGTCTTAAAATAATATTGTATTCCAACAACTTTTCTAGGAGATTTTATACATTGATCTGCTCTTCGATTATCTCCACGCTGTCAAGAACGAATTTTACGCAAGGACGCATTTTATAATATTCCTCGTCCCTCTCTTGAGGCATATATCCTATAGTGAGATTCTTGACCTCTTTGAGCAATTCACCGCAATTGTCTGAGCCATTGCGTTGTTTAAACTTGGCAACCATATCTTGCAAAATCTTGTACATATCAGCTTTTGCGTGCTTGGGGTCGTCGGAATGAGACAGGTATAAGCCCATTACAATTGCAAATGCGCTTACCGCTCCGCACAGATTTCTCGTCCTGCCAAAGCCTCCTCCAAAACCGCACGATACGCCAAGCAATTGCTTGCGCTCCAACGGCAATATGTCCTCAAACGCCAACACTACTGATTGGCAACAATTATATCCCTCTTTGAATAAATTGTATGCCTTTTGCTTTCTTGTGATTTCGTTTGACATATTAAAGTGAATCTTTGCTTGATTTTGCAGGTTTGAATGATACGACCTTTGACTCAGGAATTTGTATCTTTTCGCGCGTTGCGGGATTGATGCCCTCGCGAGCTGCTCTAACTTTTACTTCAAAGTTGCCAAAGCCCGGCAACAAAACTTTTTCTCCGCCTTTCATTGCATCCATAATACAGTCAAGCATTGCGTCACAGCAAGCCGATGCTACTTCCTTTGAGCAATCAGCCTTTGATGCGATTGCAGCGATGAGTTGATTCTTGTTCATAATGATTTTGCTCCTTTTTCTTAAAATAAATTTCCGTGTCTTGGCAACCTACCCCCACGTATCCGTCGAATAGTAAGGCGTTTTGCTCTTTTGTATGAGTATTAGTCACCCTAATCACATCTTTAATTTTATCACAATTACATTTCGATTGCAATACATTTTGGAAATTTATTCCTTCATCGTCAAACTCTGCCTTGTCAAACCTCTTTAGAAGATAAATAAAATCGTATCCGTCGCTTAGACGCCAAGTTGCTCTCATTTCAAATCCCATAGAAAAAAATGAGGACATACTCGCTACATTTTGGGTGTGGACTACCCCGCATATCGCAATACGCTTTTTTTTCGCTTCATCGCACGCCAACTTAAGTAAATATTTTGATATGCCCTGACCTCTATATTCTTCCGCTACCATAAGTCCTGAACTCTCGTAGACTCTCTCTATGCCTATATCATAAAAGGAATTGATAAGATTTGCAAGCGTAATTGCATACTCCTCATCAAAATCTATTGCAAAAGTGGCAATCAATTTTGCTCCGTCAAACAGTCCCCAAAAACAGCCGCTTGTCAACACAGCAAGCAATTCCTCGTCCTTATAAGGATAAAAGAACTCGATTATATCCAGCATAGATCTTTGGTTATCGAGAAAAGACTTGACAAAAACAAAGTCACTCTCTTGCATTTTGCAAAGAGAGTAACCTCTGTAAGCGTCCTCTTCAAGCCTTATCATTTGTCAGCCATCAATTTGACAAGCACGGCTTTTTGGGCGTGCAATCTATTTTCGGCTTCGTCAAATATTTCTTGATGATTGTCAATTACCTCGGCGGTGATTTCTTCGCCTCTGTGAGCGGGCAGGCAGTGAAGTACCATTGCGTCTTTCTTTGCGACTGCCAAAGTCTTCTCGTTGATTTGATAACCGGCAAAGGCTTTCTTTCTCTCTTGCGCCTCGCCCTCTTGTCCCATAGACGCCCAAACGTCCGTGTAAAGCACGTCGGCGTCATTGCACGCTTGCAATACGTCATCTGTAATCAAGAATTTATCTCCGTATGATTTTGCAAACTCCAACACTCCGCTGTCAGGCAAATGCGTCTTAGGACAGGCAATCGCCACGCTCATCCCTACCTTGAGACAACCGACGATAAGCGAATTTGCCATATTATTTCCGTCTCCTACAAAAGTAAGTTTGAGATTGTCAAACTCGCCTTTATATTCTCTTATAGTCATAAGATCGGCAAGCACTTGACAGGGGTGCGCGTAATCCGTCAGTCCGTTGATAATAGGTATTGAACCGTACTTAGCCAAGTCCTCTACTTCTTTTTGCTCAAAAGTGCGGATCATTATTCCGTCCAAATATCTCGACAATACTTTTGCCGTATCTTCCACCGGCTCGCCTCTTCCGATTTGCAAATCGCGATTGGACAAAAAGAGCGCCTGTCCGCCAAGTTGATACATACCAGTCTCAAAAGATACTCTCGTACGCGTGGACGACTTTTGAAATATCATTCCAAGACTTTTACCTTTCAAGTATTCGTGCGGTATATTATGTTTTTTTTCATATTTCAATTGATCCGCAAGATTGAGAATATCTATGATTTCGCTCTCGCTCAAATCTGACAATTTCAATAAATGTTTCATATTACCTCATATATAGTTAGTTTTTATTTTTATCAATGACGATTTTTCGACTTCGCCCGATTATATTATAACATTGATTTGATTATCGTCAACGCTTTGTCTATCTCATTATAAGTTATAGTAAGCGGAGGCAAAAGACGAACTTTTTGTTTTGCCGTAAGCATAATCAAACCGCGCTTAATACCTTCTTTGACAAAATCAGAAGACGTGTGGTCTTTTACCTTAAACCCTATCATAAGTCCAAGACCGCTGACTTGCTCTATTCCGTCAATCTCGGCAAGTTTTTCTTGCAGGTATTCTCCCTTTTGCTCGGCTTCGTACAAAAAGTCTTCGTCAATTCTTGCAAGTACGTAATTCGCGCCTGCGCATACTATTGGATTTCCTCCAAAAGTAGTGCCGTGCATACCAAAGCCCAATGTGTCCGAACATTTCGCCGCAGCAAGTACCGCGCCTATAGGCAAACCGCCGCCCAAGCCTTTAGCCAAAGTGGTAATATCTGCCTTAATCCCGAAATGCTCCTGCGCAAGAAATTTACCGGTTCTGCCTACGCCGGTCTGAACTTCGTCAACAATCATCAATACGTCATTTCCGTCGCAAATCTTTCTCACGCCGTTGACAAAGTCTTTATCAAGAGGAATTACTCCGCCTTCACCCTGTACGAGTTCCATCATAATAGCGCATACGCCGCCTTTTGCGACAAGGTCTTCTATTGCCTTTAGATTGCCCGCTTCAACATAATCAAATCCCTCGACAAACGGGAAAAAGAAATTGTGGAATACGTCTTGACCGGTCGCCGTCAGCGTAGCCATTGTTCTGCCGTGAAAAGAATTGACAAGCGTAATTATCTTGGCTCTGCCCTCTCCGTACTTATCAAAAGAATACTTGCGAGCAAGTTTTATCGCCCCCTCGTTAGCCTCTGCGCCCGAATTGGCAAAAAAGACCTTCTCATATCCGGTTCTTTCGCAAAGAGACTTGGCAAGCAATGCGTCAGGTTGTGAATAAAACAAATTGCTCACGTGATTGAGTTTGCAAAGTTGCGCGGTTACGCTTGCCACCCAGCCCATTTCGCAAAAGCCGAGAGAGTTGACGCCTATGCCCGCCGATAAATCAATATATTCTTTACCTTCGACGTCATAAGCGTTGACGCCCATACCCTCCACGATTTCCAAATCGTAACGGTTGTAGGTATTCATAACGTATTTTTTGTCAATATCTTTTATGCTTTTCATAATCAGTTACCTTATATTTTTTATTAAGAATTCTCGACTTCGCTTGATCTAACATATAATTTGGCAATTATGCTCGTACCTGTTTCACTTAATCAAAGTTCCGATACCCTTATTAGTCAACATATCCATAATAATCGAGTGTTTAATCCTTCCGTCGATTATTACCGCCTGGTCGACGCCCTGTCTGACTGCCTCTACAACGCAATCTATCTTGGGTATCATACCTCCGCTAATTATACCTTTTTTTATAAGTTTAGGCACTTCGCTGACTTTTACTTCACTAATGAGAGTGCTTTCGTCGTCTTTATCGAGAAGAAGTCCTCTGACATCTGTCATAAGCACCAAGTTTTCTGCGTGAAGAGCAGCCGCTATTGCTGCGGCAGCAGTGTCTGCGTTTATATTGTATATCTTGCCGTCCTCTCCGCTTGCGACGGTAGCAATGACCGGGATATAATCGTTTTCCAACGTCACAAGAATAGGATCTACATCAATACTCTTTATATCCCCAACGTTGCCAAGGTCGACTTCTCCGACTTTCTTCTTTGCAGTGATTATATTTCCGTCAATACCGCAAAAGCCCACTGCTTTTCCGCCCACGCCCGACAGGAGTTTGACAAGGTCTTTGTTTACTTTGCCGGCAAGCACCATCTGCACTATATCTGCCGTCTCGTCGTCGGTATATCTCAAACCATTGATAAACTTACTTTCTTTGCCAACTCTCTTGAGCATATCGTTTATTTCGGGACCGCCGCCGTGCACCAGCACGACTTTAACGCCTACGAGCGACAGCAAAACTATGTCGTTCATAACGGCTTTTTTGAGGTCTTCGTTGAGCATAGCGTTGCCGCCGTACTTGACTACGATTATTTTATCTCTGTATTTCTGAATATAAGGAAGCGCATTGACAAGCGTCTCGGCTTGCATACTTATGTTGTCCATATTTACCTCCGATAGTGTCGCAATGCGACGTTTTATTTTACCTTATAGGCAAAGTTAATCCTAAGACTTATCCAACTCGCCCAAGTCGAAATGACAATTAACTGATTAGCGCGTTTTTCGCCCGCTCAAAAGCGAGGCGAAGTCGTATAGTATTCAGCCGTACACGTCGACTTCCCAAGTCCTGCAGTTAGAGCAAAAGACGTACTGATGTGCAAAGCCGCAATTATCGTTAGGTGCGATAATCGGCATTTATCCTCACATATTCATAAGTCAAATCGCAGCCCCACGCAGTGGCCTTAGCCCCTCCGCAGTTGCAAGTGACAACGATACATACTTCGTCTTCGGAAAGTATCTTAGTAGCCACGCTTTCGTCAAAAGGTACGCCTGCGCCGTTTTCGCAAACTCTTATCATACCGACTCTTGACTTGAGGTCAACGTCGATTTTGCTTACGTCAAATTTCTCGTCGGCATAGCCGATTGCGCAGAGTATCCTACCCCAGTTTGCGTCTGACGCAAACATTGCCGCTTTTACCAACGAAGAAGATATGACTGATTGCGCAATTGCCTTGGCTGACTTAATATTCTTTGCCTTGACTACTTTGCATTCCAAAAGTTTGGTCGCGCCCTCTCCGTCCTTGGCAATTTCTTTTGCAAGATACTCCAAAATCTTTTTGAGACACTTGCAAAATTCATTGAATTCCTTGCCTTTATCTGTTATCTTTTCATTTCCTGCTAAACAAGATGAGAGTATGCTAAGCATATCGTTGGTAGAAGTATCTCCGTCAATGCACACCATATTCAATGTGTCTTTGACTACTTTGCCCAGCGCCAAAGAGAGCATTTCGCTGGATATATTTATGTCGGTCGTAACAAAACAAAGAAGCGTGGCCATATTGGGATTGATCATACCGCTACCCTTTGCTATTCCGCCTATATGACACTCTTTGCCGTCAAGTTCAAATGAGTATGCTATCTCTTTCATAACTCTGTCTGTCGTCATTATGGCTTTAGCGGCATTTGCGCTGCCATACTCAGACAAACCGTCCGTCAAGCGTTGCATACCGTCGCTGATTGGTTGCATATTGAGCGTCTCGCCTATCACGCCTGTAGACGCGACCACAACGTCGCTTGCTTTGATACCGGTGTGTTTTTGTACTAAATCGCACATCGTCTGCGCCTTTTCTATACCGTCGGCATTGCAAGTATTTGCGTTGCCGCTATTGCAAATAACCGCCTGCGCCACACCGTCGGAAATATTGTTTTTCGTCACTGTGAGCGGAGCGCCTTTGACTTTGTTTTTTGTATATACGCCTGCTGCCGCGCAAGATACGTCGCAAGTGATAAGAGCCAAATCAAGTTTGTCCTTATTCTTCCTTATTCCACAGTGTATGCCATTGGCTTTAAAACCCTTAGCGGCGCAAACGCCGCCTGATATTTTTTTCATATTAACCTCTTTACTTTAGAATGCCGGCGGAATATAATCCAATCCGCTCGCCTCTTCCAATCCAAACATTATATTCATATTCTGTATTGCCTGTCCTGCAGCGCCTTTGACCATATTGTCAATTGTCGACACAACTATTGCTCTATCGGTATGTTCGTCATAATGCAACGATATATCGCAATAATTAGAATATTTTACGTTACGCAAGTTGGCAACTTCGCCAAGTTCAAGCACTCTGACAAACTTCTCATTCTTATAAAAATCCACATATATCTCGCGTAATTCCTTAACTGTAATAGGCTTTTTGACATTGAAATATATCGTAGATACTATACCTCTGTTGACAGGCAAAAGATGCGGAACGAACGTGACGTTGACTTTTTTCCCGCAAAGATTGGACAATGTCTGCTCAATCTCGGGAGTATGTCTGTGACTTGCAACTTTATATGGAGCAAATGCCTCGTTGCAGTTGGGATAGTGCGTATTGTCGGCAAGCCCTCTACCTGCGCCGGTCACCCCGGACTTGGAATCTATTACGATAGTATTATCCGCCGCCAATCTTATTGCCGGAGCAAGTCCCAACGCTATGCTGGTAGGATAACAGCCGGGATTGCCTATGATAGGCTGCCCTATATAGTTCAACCTATGCAATTCGGGTATACAGTATACCGACTGAGTATGCAAAGCCTCGTCTTCGTATTTTTTGCCGTACCACTTAGCATATTCATCCGCACTGTCAAGACGAAAATCTGCACCCAAATCAATCATTTTTACGCCCTTTGCCAAACACTTGCCCGCAAACTTTTCGCTCAAGCCGTGCGGCAAAGACGTGAAAATCACGTCGCACTTATCTATAATATCCTCATTTTGAAGAGTATCTTCGCAAATACCCTTGAGATTGGGATATACTTCGCTTATTTTTTTCCCCTCATAACTCACCGACGACAATGCTGTCAATTGAGTATGAGGATGCAGGGAAAGCAATCTCACGAGTTCAATACCCGCGTATCCCGTCGCGCCTATTATGCCTACTTTAATCTTCTTCATATTCTTTTAATACCGTATTCTTTATTTTGTCTATATGCTTAGACACAGCCTCCGGAGCAGGTCCGCCTGTGACTTTTCTCTCCTGCACGCATTGTCGCAATGATATTGCGTCGTATACGTCCTTATCAAACTTATCGCTTAATCTTTTATACTCCTCAATCGGCAAATTGTCAAGCGTCAAGCCCTTGTCTATGCAAGTTGCCACAAGCGCGCCCGTGATTTTGTAGGCGTCTCTAAAAGCAAGTCCCTTCTTGACAAGATAATCGGCGCAATCGGTGGCATTGATAAAGCCCCTTTTGCCTGCATTTGCCATATTGTCCTTTAATACTGTCATAGTATTTATCATTGGAGTCAACGTGCTAAGGCAAAGTTTGATTGTATCCACACTGTCGAATATCGCCTCTTTATCCTCTTGCATATCCTTATTGTAAGCAAGAGAAAGCCCCTTCATCATAGTCAGCAAAGACGTAAGATTGCCTACGCATCTGCCCGTCTTTCCCCTTATTAGTTCGCATATATCAGGGTTTTTCTTTTGCGGCATTATGCTAGAGCCGGTAGAATAGGCGTCGTCAAGTTCGACAAACTTAAATTCCCAACTACTCCACAATACCACTTCTTCCGAGAGCCGCGACATATGCATCATACATATCGCAATAGCATTGGCAAGTTCTATGCAATAATCTCTGTCACTGACTCCGTCGAGCGAATTTTGCATCGGGCATTTGAATCCCAGATACTCTGCTGTAAACTCTCTGTCTATAGGATAAGTCGTAGTAGCCAAAGCGCCCGAGCCCAAAGGACATTCGTTCATCAAATCAAAGCAGTTGAACAGTCTTATCATATCCCTCTTGAACATCTCGACGTAAGCCATAAGATGATGCGCAAAAGTAATGGGTTGCGCCCTCTGCAAGTGAGTATATCCCGGCATAACGGTGTCGAGATTTTTCTCGGCTTTTTGGACAAGGGTAGCAATAAGCCCTTTGATAAGACCGACGATGACGTCTATCTCTTTGCGAAGATACATTCTCAAATCAAGCGCGACTTGGTCGTTGCGACTTCTTGCCGTGTGCAGTCTTTTACCCACTTCGCCAAGTCGCTCCGTCAGAACTTGCTCTATAAACATATGGATGTCTTCGGAACTCATATCAAATTCCAACTTGCCGCTCTTGATATCGTCATAGATATTTGCAAGTTCTTTTGCAATGACCTTGCTGTCGTTCTCGCTTATGATACCTTGCTTGCCAAGCATTCTCACGTGGATAATACTGCCTTCAATATCCTCTTCAAACATACGGCTGTCAAAAGATATGGACGAGTTGAAGTCGTTGACTTTGCTGTCCAATTCTTTTTTAAATCTGCCTTGCCACATCTTTGCCATAATATACCTTTTATGCCTTTCATTTTTACGTATAAAGATAGTTGCCTCAAAAGTAACTATCTTCTATACGTTTATATAATTATTTATTGGTTTTTTGCTTTATTTCTTACGCTTTGCGTCCATCATTGCCTTAACCTTGATAGGCAATCCAAATAAATTGATAAAGCCTTGCGAATCCATCTGATCGTATACGTCGTCTTGAGCAAAAGTAGCAATATCCTCGTCATAAAGCGAATACGGACTCGTTACGCCGGCATTGGTAATATTGCCTTTGTAAAGTTTGAGTTTTACGTCGCCGGTAACAGTCTGTTGAGTGCTGTCCACAAATGCGCTCAAAGCCTCGCGAAGCGGCGTAAACCACTGTCCGTTGTATACCAAATCAGCAAACTTAATAGCAATTTGCTGTTTGAAATGCGCAGTCTCTTTGTCAAGACACAACGTCTCAAGCACTTCGTGCGCGTGATACAAAATTGCTCCGCCCGGAGTCTCGTACACGCCTCTGCTCTTCATTCCGACAAGTCTATTCTCCACAATATCCGCAAGACCTATACCGTTTGCCCCGCCGAGTTCGTTGAGTTTGCGAACTATATCGCTGCCTTTCATCTTCTTGCCGTCTACCGCAACAGGTACACCCTTGTCAAAACTGATAGTGACATAAGTCGGCTTATCCGGAGCCTTTTCGGGAGTTACGCCCATCTCCAATATCTTATCATACATAGGCTCATTAGCCGGGTCTTCAAGATCGAGTCCTTCGTGCGATAGGTGCCAAATATTCTTATCCTTGCTGTAATTTGTCTCGCGGTTGATCTTAAGAGGAATATTATGCGCTTCTGCGTAATCTATCTCCTCGTCTCTCGACTTGATGTCCCAAATTCTCCAAGGAGCAATAATCTTCATATTGGGGGCAAATGCCTTAATGGCAAGTTCAAATCTAACCTGGTCATTACCCTTGCCCGTACAACCGTGACAAATCGCGTCAGCGCCCTCTTTAAGGGCAATCTCGACAATTCTCTTTGCTATTACCGGACGAGCAAAAGACGTGCCAAGCATATATCTGTTTTCATAAATTGCGCCGGCTTTGACGGTAGGGAATACGTAATCGTCTACAAATTCGTCCGTCAAATCTTCAATATATAATTTACTTGCGCCGGTCTTGAGCGCTTTTTCCTCAAGTCCGTCGAGTTCTGTGCCTTGACCAACGTCACCGCTTACGGCAATGACTTCGCAATTATTGTAATTTTCTTTAAGCCAAGGTATAATTATCGAGGTGTCAAGTCCGCCCGAATATGCCAAAACTACTTTTTTGATATCACTCATAACAGTGTCTCCTTTTTACTCTAAAACTTTTATACACCTATAATATACCACTGGCGGGAGTTTGGCAAGCATTTTTTTCATATTTATTCACAAATTCTGATATTTTTTTATAATTTATTTATATTATTCAATATTTATGTATATTTATACGCAAATTATGAATAAATATACAATCAAATGAATATTATGCAATCTAATTCGCTATACAATATATAATCGTGAGCGTAATTAAAAATGTGTACGCTGAAGCGTACACATTTTTATTATGAGTGGTGAATTATACTCTCTAAAATTCTTCGGCACTTCTATCCACAAGCGCCATACTGTCTTTGCTCAAATTAAAGCCTTGATACACTTGATTGTAGCACTTGCCTCTCATTGCCTTGATTTGTTCGTTACTTGCACCTCCCGACGGCGCCAAATTCCCATATTGGTCATACATCAAGACTTTGTCTACGACAGTCAAAAGCGTCCAATCTCTCACTACGTTGTGTATACTTGTATCTCCATATTTGATTTTCAGCCCCTCGCTCTTGACCACAGTCGAATTTTGGGATAGTTTTTCAAAGTATGGATCGCTGCCGTCATACTTATAATACGCCGCGGACGCCAATGACATACCGAAATACATATCTACAGCAATATCTTTCTTCTCAACTACATAGTCGGTAATATCGGCAAATAACGCGCTTGGCTCCCTCTCCTTCAAAGGCTCATTTGTCAAAGAAATCTTATTATTTTTTATATTATCCCAACCGTTGATAAGAAAAGTTGCTCCAAAATATGGGTCGGCAAGCGTCATACGAGTGGGGATGATATGATCATTCTTAAATGCCTTGCGCTCTTGAAGTTTGACAAGTTGATAGGTTGTCGCTAAAGCAAGTTGACTTCCGTAACTGTGTCCTACCATTTTGACGTCGCCGTCATAATTCTCGCCCAAAACAAGCGCCAATTCCATCGCAAATCTAACCGACAATGCGTATCCGCCGTCAAAAGACAGCCAAATATAGTTAAACAAATTTGAAAGCGAATTTGCATAAGAAAACCAACTCAGACAAGCCACATTATAGCCTTGCTCTTTCAAAATCTTTGCGTAGTCTCTTATGTCGGATGTCCCAGTCTTGCTCACAGTCTCTTTATGCGTAACAAAATCCTCAAACAGTCCGTCTGTAGAGTTTTTCCTATCAGGTTCCCAGCCGTGCGCAAATAAAAACGTGGGCTTGTCAGGATCAAAATATTTTTTATCCATATCCTCGCCGCTTCTTATGTAATCGTAATTGTCGTCTCCAAACCAATATATACCATACTTAGTCGAATTATCGTAACTCATCTCGACTTTATCGCACGCTGCCGCCGCCATTACCGAACAAAGCAACAATGATACTACAGTAAATAGCAATATTCCCTTTTTCATTTTCACCTCGCGCATTATTTATTTGATGCATAATTAGTTTAACATAATTTTTTGCCAAAGTTCAACATTATTAAATATTTTTTATTTAGATTTTCGCTTTGCTTTACTACAGTCGAAATAACATATAAAAATGGGAGACTTACGCCTCCCATTCCATATATTGCACTGATGTTTATTCTTCTATGAACTTAACCAAAGCGCCATTCTCAACTGCAGCGTTCTTGCAAGAGGTCTTTATCTCTTTCGCGCTGCTGTCTACGAAGATTTTAACATTTGCGATGTCAAACTTAGATACTGCGTCGATTGTTACGTTTGCAGTTACGCCGGTCTTGTCGCCTTGAGCAACGCCTGTAGCAACTTTGATAGTTATGAAAGCGTTAAGGCTTGTGGACTCTACGTTTACTGCGCCGTTGAATACGACGTTATCGAGTGTACCGTTGTTGACAGCCACTACGCCGGCAACAATATAATCATTGCCCGTCTTTGCCGCGATAGACGCATTTACGTTGCCTTCCAAGGTCAAGTTGTTGACTTTACCGTTGTTGATTGCAATAAACGCTACTTTGTTGTCATACATACCTTCAATTGTGAAGTTGGAGATAGTATATCCGTTGCCTTCGAATACGCCGTTGAATACGCCGATAGGATTGATTGCCGCGCCATTCATATCAATGTCATTCTTAAGCACGAGTTTTTTACCTGCATAGTCAACGCTGCTGTCGGACATATTGACGACTTGCTCTGCCGTGAAGATATAGTACTCATTCAAGACTCTGTATCCAAGGGCGCTTGCCGTACCGCTTACCGTTACGCTTGCGTAGCATACTGCGTTATTTACTTTGATTGCAATGCTGTGTACGCCGTTTTCCATAGCGGCGAGAGCCTCGTAAGGAATTGTCAATGTATTGAAGTTTACGTCATATCTTGCGCCGTCAACATCTACGGTAACTACTTCGTCGTTCTTGTCGTCGACCATAGTACCAGAAAGTTTGATTTGCAAGTCATTCATATTATCTTTTCCCGACTTGTCGTATACGAAGTCAGCCTTATCCATATGAACTGTTCCGTCATAAACGAACGTAGTTCTTACGGCAATAGGCGTTTGGGTATAAGATACAGCGTAATATAAAGTAGCAGTTTCGGTAAATTTAGCCGAAGGATCTTTCACCGTAACGACGCCGTTTTCAATGCTGAGATAGTTGGTATCCCATACTGCTTCGTCCATAAATACTGTAGTAGCATAAGTAGAGCCTCTGTTTTTCAAGTTGTAAGCAAACGCGTCGTACTCCGGAAGTTTGGTCTCTACTGCCGACAATACTATTGTGTTGTCGCCTACGATATCGGTAATCACATTTTCTTCGCCTGCGCTATAAAGAACGATTTCGCCTTGAGTAATGTCGATAGATTTGCTGAGATCGCCTATCTTGATATTTGCAATGCTACCGATAGATACTGCAAGCAAAAGGTCGATGTCATAGTAGAAGCCGCCTTCAAAATAAACTGCTCCCGATATATTCACTTCGTCTTCGAGCAAATTGCCGGTGTTCATAAATACGTACAAGCCGTTGAAGTTGCCCACTTCTGCCTTGATGCCAAGACCTACGACGCCTGCAAGAATGTCAAGTGACAACGTATTAGCAAGACCTATCTTCATCTTCGCGCTACCCGAAAGATCTACTTCAACGCTCTTCACGCCGTTTCCGTCAAGAGTCTCTGCAAATGTATTTACGCCGTCGCCCTTGTTGTATGTCGCTCCCAACATATAGTTGAAGTCAGAAGAGATCTTTACTCCGAACGAACCGGAGAATGCAAACGAAAATGCCAAATCACATTGATATCTTACTGATACCGCGCCGTTTGCTATAGGAAGAATCCAAGTGAAGAGAGGCGCCGATACGCTTGCCTCCGCATCTTCCATTTGAGCAGTTTTCTCTATCAATTCCGTCAAGTTGGTAACTTGGCTTATGTTGTAATTTGATTCAAGTTTGATAGTTGTGTCAACAGTGTTGAATACATAAGCAATAACGCCGGTATCAACTTCGTTACCGTCCAAATCCACGTTGACTTTAGCGTCAACTTTGATTGTGCAATCGAATTCCAATACGAGATTTGTCTTGAGTTCGCCGATTGCTACAACGCTCGGAATAGTCATTATGATTTTTGCCTTGATTGCATCGTCGACTTTCTTTACGTCAAAGTTGAAAGTAGGCTTTGCTCCAAAGAAAGTTACTGCGGCTTGAGCCAACTCGCTGTTGTCCAAAGCCTCTTGCACTTCTTCATAAATAAACTCTACGTCGCTGTCAGCGCTCATACTTTGAGTCTCTTCGACTGTGAACTCGTCGTAGACTTCTTCTATCTGAGGCTTTACATAAGATATACCTACCATTGTGTTGTCAACGCGCTTGCAATCTTCTACCTTGTATGCCTCTTGAAGTCCGCTGTCTTTGTCGTTGATCAAAATTACGTCGCCTATGTTGATCTCAGCGCCATTTGCCTGCAAGTTGAAAGAACCGAAGGTCTCTTGTTGTTCGCTGTTTTCTCTCTTTGCAAAAGATTCAAACTGAGCAAATATTCTTGCCTTGTCAAATTGGAGAAGACCGTCGACGTATTGTACGCTTTGCATAAGGTCTTGAGTAACGGTAAAACTAATTTCTTTCACGTTCTCGCTATAGCCCTCAAAACGAAGCGTTTTGTCAATGGTAATCTTGTAGATTTCGCCAAGCGTATAGAAACCGGCAGGCGGATAAACAACATATTTGTCCTTTCCTTCCTCTACGACTTCGACGTCTACAACCTCCTTTGTCGTTGTCTTAACGACTGTGATCATCTCCTTGACGTTGGACGCGTTTTCATCAGCCAACACAGCAAAGGTAATTCCCTTATGCGCATTGTCTATAACCGCAGAACCGACACCGCTATTGCCGATCCCCAACGAGGAGTTTGGATCGTCGCCAGGGGTCTTTTGACAGCCTGCAGCAATAGCCAAGACCATAGCGAACACGAGAATAATGCTAATAAAAATTATCGCTTTATTCTTTCTCATAAAACTTCCCTCCCTCACAAATAAATTTTGTTTTTTTGGATAACTCCATTCTATAATATCTATATTATAGATTTCAAGGTGTTGTTAAAAAGTTTTATTAAAAGTTTATTAAAATTAGCAAAAAATAATTTTATTTAGAGTTTTAAATTCTCATTATGCAGGGAGTTTGTTAAATATTTAACACTTTTTATGGTTTTTTCCATATTTTGACATTCCACCATAATTCTGATTTTATTTTCAGTGCCCGACGCTCTCAAGACAACTCTGCCTTCTCCGCGCAAATCCTCTTCCACTTCTCGCACTGCGTCAGAGACGCTTTGGCTCGTCACAATACTCTTGTCTTTGACTTCCACCGACTCTATAACTTGAGGAAAAATCTCCAACTTTGCGAGTTGCGATAACTTCTTGTCAGATTCTTTGATAATCTTGGCGAGAATGACTGCAGTCTGTATTCCGTCGCCCGTCGAACTCTCACTGAGTATTATAGTATGCCCTGAGCCTTCTCCGCCCAAAATTCCGCCGTCGGATAAAAGCCTTCTCAATATATACTTATCACCGACGTCTTCTCTTACAAAATCCGCGCCCATATCCGTTATTGCCTTTTCAATGCCCATATTAGTCATAACCGTGCCTACGATATCTCCTTTGAGCATCCCCTTTGAATTGAGATACTTACCCAATATATAGAGATTTTTATCTCCGTCGACAATGTTGCCTTGCTCGTCTAAGGCTATCAACCTGTCTGAATCTCCGTCAAAAGAGAATGTGACGTCAAAGTCCTTTGCCTTGTCGCATAGCATATGAGCGTTAACTGCTCCGCAATTGTCGTTGATATATCTGCCGTCCTCGTCTATATTGATAGCCGCAACTTCCGCGCCCAACGCTCTGAATACTTGAGGCGCTATTCTACAGGCCGCTCCGTTGGAACAGTCAAGTAATATTTTCATACCTGCCAAGTTCACGCCTTTTTCTATTAAAAAGTCGGCGTACTCCTGTTCTCCATTGGGATATTTGTTACGCTCTCCCTTTTCTCGTATGCAACTATCCTTGCCGAGATTAGATTCTATGAGTTTTTCTACGTCTTTGCTTACTTTGTATCCATCTCGGTCAAATACTTTTATACCGTTGTATTGCGGAGGATTGTGCGACGCGCTTATCACTATGCCGAAATCGCAGCCGTGCTTTTTGGTGAGATATGCCACGCCTGCCGTAGGCATAATTCCCACGTCCATCGCGTTTCCTCCCGCCGTAAGCAATCCTTCTATAAATGCAGCGGACAAATCCACGCCTGAACTACGCGTGTCTCTTCCTATCAAAACTTTTGCGTTTTGTTTTATTCGTCCCAATGCGTTGCCCACCTCAAATGCAACTTTTTCGCTCAACTCTTCGTAAGCGAGTCCTCTCATTCCGTCCGTGCCGAATTTCATCTTGTTTTTTTGATCCTTTCTATCTTTTACTATTTGCCGCGATCTGCCTATTACAAAGCTGTCGGAAGGGGTCTCTTCTGTCACCGTAGTGCCTGCGGCAATATAACTTCCCTCTCTCAATGTGACAGGAGCGATGATATTGCAATTCGAGCCTATAAAACAATCGTCCTCGACTGTCGTCTTATGCTTGGTCTTGCCGTCGTAATTGACGAATATCACTCCGCAACCGATATTACAGCGCGCGCCTACGGTCGCGTCTCCAATATATGCTAAGTGTGAAGCCTTTGTATAATCGCCGATAGTGGAATTTTTTATTTCTACAAAGTCGCCTATTCTGCAATGACTCCCCACTCTTGCGCCCTTTCGCAAATAGGCGTAAGGTCCGACAGTAGTTGTGTCTCCCACCATTGCTTCTTCCATAACGCTTGCCGTCACACTGCATCCCGCGCCTATGACGCTGTCAGTAAGAATACAGTTGGGCATTATCTTGCATCCTTTGCCTATCACCGTATTGCCAATAATATGGTTGTTGGGATATATAATAACGTCATCGGCTATCTTCGCCTCTGGAGAAATATAGGTGCTACGTTTATCTATCAAAATCATAATTGCCTCCTAGCAAAAAACAAGTTAATCATAATTATGAAATAAGACCGCGCTTGCGTTACTTATATTGTTAAATATTTTATTATAATATTTTATCAATATATATTGAGGACGCTTGACGGTCTCTATGTAGATAAACATCTGTGAGTAGTAATTAAAGTCTGTCTGCTATGTCGTATATAAGTCTCTCGCTCTTTTCCCAACCCAGACAGGAATCCGTCACCGACTTGCCGTATGCGTTGTCCGTAACCTTTTGGTTGCCGTCCTCAATATAAGACTCTATCAGCATACCTTTGACAATTTGCTTTATATCGCCGTTGTAATGCATATTATTGACAATCTCGTGAGCGATTCTTATCTGCTCGACATAATTCTTGCCGGAATTAGAATGGTTGGTGTCTATTATTATCGCAGGATTTTTAAGTCCTTGCGCCTTATACATTTCGCTGAACTTAACTATGTCTTCGTAATGATAATTCTGGTGATTGTTGCCGTATACGTCGACGCTGCCGCGAAGTATTGCGTGCGCGTAAGCATTACCCGGCGTCTTTACTTGATAATCTAGATACTTAAATTCATTTGGTATTTGCGCCGCATATATGGAATTAAGCGTTACGCTCATACTTCCGTTCATAGGATTTTTTACGCCGACAGGTACGTCAACGCCGCTTGCGACAAGTCTGTGCTGTTGGTTTTCCGAGGATCTCGCTCCTATTGCAACATAGGTCAACAAATCGTCAAGATAATGATAATTTTCAGGATAGAGCATTTCATCTGCGGCGCTCATACCGCTTTCGCTTATTGCCTTGATGTGCATATCCCTTATTGCCAAGATTCCCGCTAATATATCAGTGACATTCTTGTGCGGATCGGGATTGTGAAGAATGCCTTTGTACCCCTCGCCTCTCGTACGAGGTTTGTTGGTATAAATTCTCGGTATTATAAATATCTTATCCTTAACTTTGTCTGCAACTTTTGCAAGTCTGGCAACATAGTCGCACACTGCGTCTTGGTTGTCTGCCGAACACGGTCCGATAATAAGCATCATTCTCTTATCTTCGCCAGATATTATCCTCTTTGCAGTCTCGTCCCTGTCATTTTTCAACTTTTGGCATTCAGAAGAGAGATGAGTCTTCTCTTTGACCTGCTCTTCGCTCAATATCTTCCTTACTTTTTCAAACATATCTTTAACCTTATCCCTTTTTCGTATAATTAAAATCGTATACATTTTAATACATAGTTCTTGCCTTGTCAATGTATTATAAAGTTTTGATAAGATAATTCCGCTATGCTACACAATCAAAAGAGCATTGATATTATCGGCTTTGTTTCAGCAATTCATGATTTAAATCGTTGTTTGTAATATTTCAATTACTAAAAATATCATTTAGCGAGAAGTATAGGTATAAGATTCATACTGTAAGAATTTTTTTATACATTCACTTCTCGCCACACAAGTCAAACTACTTCGTAGTCTTGCTCGACGATTGCCATCTTGATTTGTTCCAAAGTCACTTTGTCTTTGTCAAACTCCACGTCGACAATACCTTTGCTACTGTCGGCGGAGACGAAGAAAACCCCATCCAAGGCGCCTACCGCTTTATTTACTCTGCTTTCGCAATGGCTACACATCATTCCATTTACTTTAATTTGCATATTTTCTCTCCTTTTTTCCACCTCTTGATCGGCGGAAAGTTGTTGTTTTTGCTGTGTTATATTTTCATTCAATTTCTTATCTGTTGAAATAATAGGACAACTTGCTCCGTCACAAGAATTATTTATCTTGCCTTTGTCAAATTTGAAGAAGTTAAGTCGCAATGCATTAGCAACGACCGACACCGATGACAAACTCATTGCCAAGCCTCCCAACATTGGACTCATAGTATATCCATTGATCGGATACAAAATCCCGCACGCAATTGGTATGCCTATAATATTATAGATGAATGCCCAAAATAGATTTTGCTTGATATTACGCATTGTTGCCCTCGCAAGCCGCACTCCTCTCACTACTCCCGATATTTGACCGCCGACAATGACCACTTGACCGCTTTCTATTGCAATATCACTTCCGCCGCCCATTGCAATACCGACATTGGCTTTTGCAAGCGCCGGCGCGTCGTTGATTCCGTCTCCCACCATTGCGACCTTTGCGCCCTCGCTGATCAGTCTGTCAATCACTTCGCCTTTTTGTTCCGGCAATACGTTGGCTATTACTTCTCCAATACCTGCGCTTTGAGCAATATGTTCTGCCGACTTTTGATTGTCCCCACTTAAAAGCACGACGCGCATACCAAGACTTTTTAGTTCGTCAATCGACTTCTTAGTATCCTCTTTAAGAGTATCCGCTACGCCAAGTACTCCTACCGCCTTGCCGTCTATGGCTACCGCGATTATGCTCTTGCCTTGCATAGAATACTCATCTGCTTTTGCTTCTATCTCTTGCGCATTTACGCCGTTGTTGCGCAAAAGCGCCATACTCCCACACAGCACTCGCTTACCTTGAACTTCGCCTTCGAGACCGTATCCCGACAAAACCTTGACATCAGCGCGCAAATCGTTGGGCGCAATACTCTCTATTATTGCCTTGGCAATTGGGTGTTCGCTTACGCTTTCCACTGCTCTGACAATTGCTAGCGTCTGCTCTTCATCTCCCAAGATATATTTATCCGTCAATATAGGACGGCCCGTTGTGATGGTGCCGGTCTTGTCAAGTACAATAGTATTTATACTACCCAACCTCTCAAGACTTTCGGCATTCTTGAATAAAATGCCACCTTTTGCGCCTCTGCCTATACCTGTAATTATTGCAGTAGGCGTAGCAAGACCCAATGCGCACGGACAAGCAATTACAAGCACACTGACGAATATTTTTATAGACATCGCAAAACCGTTTGTCGCCCACCATATTATGCCTGCAAGTATAGCAATACTCATTACTGCCGGAACGAATACTCCCGACACTTTGTCTGCAATTCTTGCAATAGGCGCTTTTGAATTTTGCGCGTCTTCCACAAGAGCAATTATTTTTGACAATTTCGTTGCCTCACCGACACTGTCGGCAATAAATCTGATTATGCCATTTCCATTGACGGTACCTCCGAAGACTCTGTCTCCGACGCTTTTATCTACAGGCATACTCTCACCTGTCAACATACTCTCGTTGACGTTACTCTCGCCCTCTATAATAATACCGTCGCAACAAAAACTCTCTCCCGCCTTAACTAATACTTTATCGCCTTTTTTTACTTCTGCGCTGTCAATTTGCGTCCACTCTCCGTTACGCAAAACCGTGGCGTAAGCGGGAGTAAGCATCGTAAGTCCGCGTATTGCATCGCCAGTCTTTTTGAGAGATTTGCTCTCTAAAAACTTGCCAAGAGAGATAATAGCAATGATGACTGCCACGCTTTCAAAATACAGGCTATGTACCTTATGCGCGTCGCCGGTGCATATCAAAATAAAATTAACAAAACTATATACAAACGCAGTAGTTGTGCTTACTGCAACAAGGCTGTCCATATTTGGCTTTGCCTTAAAAAGGTTTTTAAAACCTCTGATATAAAATTGTATCCCCATTATTACCACGGGAATGCACAGCGCAAGTTGAATTATCGTAAATACAATAGGAGAGTCTTCCGCAGATATTACCGACGGATATTTTACTCCCAGCATACCAAGCATTGCGTATGCAAGCAAAAGAAACGACAAAACCAGCATTGCCACCAGTACGCCTACGTTCTGCCCTTTATCCCCTTGATCTATCGCGACAGCTTTATATCCGGCCTTAGTGACGGCGGAAAAAATATCATTCCTGCTCGCAATATCCTCATCATACTCCACAAGCGCAACGCCGCTGGCAAAATTGACGTTGCAAGACTTGACGCCGCTTAGTTTAGCAATGGCCTTTTGGCAAGTGTTGGCGCATACTACGCAAGTCATTCCCTGTATATTAAACTTGACTTTTTTTAACATAGTTCCACCCTTTAATCCCTAGTAATTTACTAGGTTTTCTTAATCTTACCATAATATTACAGCCTTGTCAATAATTTTTGACGACTTTAAACTTTTTATTCCTCTCCTTGCGCTCTGCTCAAAATGCCGCGAGTTTTATCGCCTCGACAATATTCTGTTGACTGTCAATCTTTCCGTCACCTCGACCGCAGCGGAGAGGTCTAATCCATTTTAAACTTGTTAAGACTTCTCGGCTTCGCTCGAAGTAACATTGTAGAGATTTTTCCACTTCAATGCGTTGCGGTCGAAAAGACATCAAAATTACTTTTTGTTCTTCATCGAGCGTTGCTCCTTCATATACTCCTGATACCTATCAATCTGATCTTCTCTCAAATTGATCATTCTCTTTGCCGTAGCAAAGGCTTGAGCGTCGTCTACGATAAGTTCTGTTTCCTTTACTCTCATTTTTGTTCCTTCATTGCCCGCGTCTCTTCTGATATCCTTTAAGTACTCGTCTTCCATCTTAAAGAGCGCCACTGTCGTATCCTTCTTTATCGTAAGTTTGATCAGCGGATTGACTGACGACTGCCCCAATAGTATGAAGTATGTCGACTTCTTTTCCTTGCACTTGTCTTTCGTCAGCGCGTATTCTCTTAGACTGTCAAAGTACTTCTTCTGTTGTTTGGAGAGCATTGCGTAAGCTTCGTCTAATGTAAGTCTGGGAGACTTCTCCACCTTCGGCTTTGCAGGAGCGGTTACTTTTACTTCTTTCTCCACTACCTTCTCTACCACCTTTTCTATAGGCACTTCGACTATCTTCTCGACCGGTACTTCCTTGACGATTTCTTTCTCTACGATTTTCTCTACCTCGACAGGAACTTCTTTCTCTACGATTTTCTCTACCTCGACAGGAACTTCTTTCTCTACTATCTTTTCAACTTCTATGGGTACTTCAACGACTTTTTCCACTATCTTTTCGATGGGTACTTCTTTCTCGATTACCTTTTCCACAACTTGAGGTTCGGCAGACTGATTGGCGAGTTTTTCCATTATGATTCGCTGTCCCTCAATCAATGACTTGATTGCCTCGTCATTTATATTGCTTGATGCAGTTTCTTTCTCGGCAAGTTTTTGCATTATTGCCTTTTGCCCCTCAACAAGGCTCTTGATTACTTCGTCGTTACTCGACGCCTGTTGCGGCAAAAGTTGTTGAACTCCAGGCAAGAGCGCTGTGACAGTCTCAGAGATAAGACCTCTCATATCTTCGACGCTTATGCCGGGTTGAACGTAAGCGTATCCGCCTTGCGGCATTCCTTGACCGACGTTGCCGTTGTTTGTATTTCCGCCGAACATACGCATAAACATCATCTGCATATCTTCATCACGGCGTCTGTATTCCTCGTCTCTACGGGCATTTTCTTCTGCTCTCTTATGCTCTTCGAGATCGGCTTTATTGCGCTGATATTCCTCTAAGCAATCTTCGTAATTCTCTTCCGCCTTGTTGTATCTGCTCTTGGCTATCAGCATTATGACAAGACTTGCCACCGCTAACCCCATAAGTACGCACGCTATCGCTGTCCATCCACTTACCGCTATTCCCA
>Ga0209694_1000452_pt1 | contig 68041 bp, 49 predicted proteins | sample GluameincwithD2O_FD_187499 | JGI IMG/M metagenome (GOLD analysis project Ga0209694, IMG submission 187499) | Mouse cecum microbial communities from Vienna, Austria - Glucosamine amended microcosms incubated with D2O (SPAdes) (version 2) | ecosystem: Host-associated > Mammals > Digestive system >... | reverse complement strand
TGAAAAGCAGGAATGTGCAGCGCATCAGTATTTTTCGATATGGATATGTCAACCTGCTGCACGACTTCTGGGCAAATGTTAAAAACGAGGCGGCTAAACCGACTTAAAAATGTCATGTGCTATGCTAATTGGACTAATTAGTCATATTTACTTGCGCGAGAAGCGGAGAACGGTTTTGTAGAGGGGGAAGTTGAGGGTCAGGATGGCTTTTTGAGTGATGGAGGCGTGGATGTCGCGAGTGACGGGAGTGAATGACGCGTCGGTCCACCGGAGGTCATAGTGGTCGATGAACTGCGTGGGGAGCAGGCGGCCTTTGAGCATTCCGGGACTCCAAAGCCCGGCCATTTTCTGTGCTCCCGACACATACAGGATGTCGTAGGCTCCCGGGATGTCGCCCGACGCGACAATCGCGAGGGTGTACCGTCCTCCCGGGATGGCATAATCAGGGTCGTTTTCGCGGTCGAGGTATTCCCAGTAACCCTCGACCGGGTCGGTCGGCGACTGCGACAGGTAGCTGTCGATTTCCTCAAGCGTCCACGGTGTCATTGCGGCGGCGACCGGGTCAGTCGCCGTCTCGACCATCATTGTGGACACTGTCAGGGGGACTGACGAGAATAGGCCCGGGGAGGGAATCTCCTCAATCGGCACCGGACCGACTAATTCAAGCTCCCGGCTGCCGCCGAAAATGTTCATCTGCCCTGCAACGATGTCGATTTCGGCTGTCAGGGTGTTGAACCCTCCTTTGACCGTAGAAAATCCTCGGGTAAATCGCCGTGTTAGAATCACGCTGTCGTTTCGGCTGACCGTGACCTGCATGAATGGCTCGTCAAAGGCTGAGCCGAAATCGCTGTTGCCGGGTGTCAGGGCGACAATGTAGTCCGCGCCGCTGTCAGTGGCAAGAGTAATTCCCCATGATGCATCGGAGAGGCCGTCGCGCTCGCGCACTTTGTCAAATGCGGCCCTTGCCTCGACCGTCATCATGGCCGTGGAGGCCGGAATATCGACAAGCAGCTGTGTCGTGTCGCCCGTGAGTGTGCGGAGAGAGTCAAAGTAGACGCGCTTGGCTCCTGCGTGAAAGCTGGTGCCGAGAATCAGGAGGATGAGGAGGGAAAAGGGTTTCATTTATTTTATCAGTGATATGACACGGTTGACAAATTCGTCGGCCGGCAGGTCGCCCGGGAGCCAGTGTATCGGGAACCCGCGTTTTTCCATGCCGCGGAACCATGTCATCTGCCGCTTGGCAAACTGGTGGATTGCGATTTCGAGCTGTGATGTCATCTCGTCGAGTGTCAGTTCTCCGATAAGGTGGCGGGTGATAAATTTGTATTCAAGCCCGTAATATATGAGGTCTTCGGGCGCAATGCCGCTGTCAAGCAGTCTCTGCACCTCGGCCACCATTCCCTCGTCGAGACGGGCGTGGAGCCGCTCGGTGATGCGGCGGCGGCGCGTGTCGCGGTCTACCTCCACGCCGATGACAAGCGCGTCGGTGAGCGGGGTCGGGGCGGCTTGGGCGGCAGCCTCGGGGTGCTCGTGATAATAACGCTGAATCTCGATTGCCCTGACGGCGCGTTTCACGGTGTCGACATCGGTGACGTTGTGGAGCGTTTTCATCAAGGCGAGCATGGCGGTCAGCTCCTCAAGACTTTTCTTTTCAAGCGATTGTCTCAGTTCCGGGTTGGCGGGGACCTCGGGGAGAGAGATGCCTTTCAGCACGCTTTCGACATAAAGTCCCGTGCCGCCGCAGAGAATCGGCATCCTGCCGCGCGCCACGATGTCGTCCCTGACCTCGGCATAGTCGCGCAGATACTCGAAAAGGTTATATTTGTATCCGGCCGGGCAGATGTCGAGCAGGTGTGCCGGGATGTCGCCATACTCCCCGATGTCTTTCCCCGTGCCGATGTCCATGTCGCGGTAGACTTGGCGCGAGTCGGCGCTGATTATCTCGCCGCCGACCGCGCGAGCCACGTCGACGGCACGCCGGGTTTTCCCCGAGGCTGTCGGGCCGGTGATGACTATCATTGAAACCTTTCCCATGTGCCTTGTCATTTACTGTTGATTCCCGAGATGTTTTTCTGCCACCACTTCCTCAGCCTGAAGAACGGTTTGTCTTCGTTGTTGCGGGCGATGTACAGCCAGTGGGGGTCGTTGAAATCAACATCCCAGTCCTGAATGCCGTTGATGTGGAACATGGGGCGGTAGTTCTTGATGCGGTACAGCCGGCGCCCTTCGCGGTCGTAGGTTTTCCACATCATCGCAACGGTATAGAGGCGGTTGATTTCGGTAGACAGCAGGGGGGACAGCGCGCCCATTGTCATGAGCCGCTGGAGTTGCGGGATGGAAAACCATTTCCCGGGCATGGATGCTGTCTCGGTTTTCCCGGTATCGTCGAGCGTGACGATAAAATGGAATATGTTGCATGTCCCGGTCATGTCGGCGCTTTCATACATGGTCCTGATGCGGAACTCCCCGGCAGGGATGCCGCTCAGGTCGGTAAACATCTTTGAGGCTTTGTCGAGCGGGATGTCTTTGTGGTAGTTCAGCGAGACTGCTGCCGGGGTGTCGATTAAGCCCATCCCGGGGTCTTGAGGAAATTCCTCGTTTTTCCCGAGAAAAATGCGGTCTTTGGTCAGGATGAGGAACCGTACCCGGGTGTAATTTTCTGTGACTTTGCCGGAATGGCCCGAGTGTCCGTAATAGTATCCCCAGATTGTGAAATACCTTGTCCCCATGTAGATGACCGTGATTGCCCATATAATTACGGGAATCCAGTGATAGAAAAAGTGGTCGGGGTCGTTGATGCTGACGTTTACATAATAGAATATATAATATCCCCAAGACTCTGCGGTCAGGAGCAGGGAAATCAGGACGAAAAATTTCAGCTGGTAGAGACTCTCCTGAGTGTAGATGCGTCCGAGGTATCCCCGCTCGGGGGGTGCGCCGTAGCGTATCTTGCAGTCCTGACAGATTGCGGCGCGACCGCCGCGCCACATCATTGCCAGTCCCACCATCGTCGCTACGGGGCCGAGGACAAGGATGGTTATATAGGGATGGTTGATGTTGAGAAGCTCGGGGTCGAAGATGTTGTTGACATACCCCCTGACATATAAAACGTCGATGGCAAGCATCACGATTCCCGAGTAGAGCAAGACACGCGCCACGACCCAAGGGATGAGGCGGCATGCCCCCGACGCGGGTCGGGCGGTGCTGCGGCGTATCCACACGGTCATTATGCCGAAAAAGGCGAGCGCGACGAGTGGCAGCCACAGTTTTGAAACCCATAGTGACAGGAGAACCAGTAAGATAAGAGCGCCGGTTGACAGCGTCCAGTTAAACCATAGGGAAAAAAATCCTTGTTCGGTGGCCAGTTTCCGTTGAGATTCCTCCATGAAAAAATCTGCAAAAATCCTGTTAGTGTTATTTGTTCAGGTGTAGGTTGAAGTAGTCAAGAGCCTTGGCATATACAACAAGCCGCGCGTCACAATAGTTGATGGAGTGGTTCATGTTGGGAAACAGCATCATGTCACAGACACGGTAGTTGCTTTCAAGGGCCGACACATACTGCATCGTGTTAAACAGGTGGACATTGTCGTCGGCGGTGCCGTGCATGATGAGCAGCGGGCAGTTCATGGCGGCGGCGTGGCTCAGCGGTGCAGATGTCTCGTAACCCTCCTCGTTTTCAGCGGGGGTCAGCATGTAGCGTTCGGCATAGACGGTGTCGTAGTAGCGCCAGTCGGTCACGGGGGCGATCGCTACGGCGGCGGCAAACTGCGGGCGGCCTGTCGAGACGGCCATCAGTGTCTCATAGCCGCCGTAGCTCCAGCCGGTTATGCCGATGCGGTCGCTGTCGACGTAGGGGAGCGAGGCTATGTGGCGTGTGGCGGCCTGAAGGTCAAGGGTCTCGTAGTGGCCGAGGTTCTTGTAGACGATTGTCTCAAATTCGCGTCCGTGTCCGCCGGTCCCGCGCGGGTCCACTCCCACCACGACATATCCCTGCGTGGCGTAATAGTGGGTCCACTCCATGCGCCACCGGTCGAGGACCTCCTGCGACCCGGGGCCGCTGTACTGGTAAATGATGACAGGGTATTTGCGCGAGGCGTTGAAATCAGCCGGCTTGATTATATAGGCGTTAAGGGTGACACCGTTGTCGCCCGGCATTGTGACAAATTCCTTGACAGGCGCGCCCGAGTAGCGGGCGGCGTATGCGGCATTGTCCTCGATTACGCGCACTTTTTTGTCGGACGGGGCCGAATACAGGGTGTAAACAGGCGCGGTGGCCGCGTTGCTGTAGTTGAGGGTATAGTAGGTCGCTGTGGGGTTGAATACAGCCGAGGCGGTGCCGTTGTCGGGCGACAGGTTTTTCATGTTGCCCTTGATGTCGATGCGTGACACGACCCGGTTGACGGACCCCGATACTGTCGACTGTACATAGTGGTTTCCCTTGCTGTCACATCCGTAGTAGTCGGTCACGTCGTAGTCTCCGCTTGTTATCCGGCGGTCAAGCGCGCCGGCATAGGTGTAGCTGTAGGCATGGGAGAACCCGGAGCGGGAGGACAGGATGACAAAGTTGTCGGGGTAGAGCTTTATGTTCTCGTAGGTCGCCGGACTGATCCATGCCTTGCTTTCCTCGACAAGCAGAGATTTTGCCACTCCCGAGCGGGGGTTGAGGGCAAAAAGTTCCATGCGGTTCTGGGAGCGGTTGAGGGTGGTGACTATCACTCTGTCGGGAGAGAAGGCATATTGGAGGCGGGGGATGTACTCGGGGGCCGCGCCGGGGAGGGTGATGTCCTTAGTCTTGCGATTGTCGACATCGTAGCTGTGGACCGAGACGGTCGAGTTGGGTTGTCCCGCGACGGGGTACTTGTAGGTGAACGAGCCGGGGTATAGGGCGTACTCGGCCTTAGGCTCGCAGGTTCCCTCGTAGAGTGGGAAGGAGTAGGTGGGGACGGCTGTCTCGTTGTACTTGATATAGCAGAGTGTCATGTTGTCGGGAGCCCAAGTCATCGAGCAGTCGGTTGCGAATTCCTCCTCATAGGTCCAGTCGGGCACGCCGTTTATGATGCTGTTGACGGCACCGTCGCGGGTGACGGCGACCTCGGTGTCAAAGTCTATTTTCTTGAGATGGATATTGTTGTCATCGCCGACAAACGCCACCATGCGGCCGTCGGGGGAGAACAGCGGGGCGCGCTGTTTCTTGAAATTCTCGCTCAGTGGGCGCAGGATGCGGCTGTGGGTGTCGTAGGTATAGTAGCTTGCGCGGAACGAGCGGCGGTAGATCATTGTCTTGCCGGTGTAGACGAGCAGCTTGGAGCCGTCGGGGCTCAGGGTGAATCCTTCGATGGATTCAATGTTGTTTTCGCGGGTGCGGGAGGTGTCAAAGATGGTCTCGATTTCGGCTCCTGTCTTGGTTTCGTGTTTTACCACGCGTTTACCGTCGTCGCTCAGTTGCAGGTAGGTCTCGCCGTCGGGGAGGTAGGCCGCGGCGGGTGCCGTTGCGGGTGCATTCTGTGGATAGACATACGGGGCCATGTCCTTGTAACGCTCGATTGACTGGCCTGAGACGGTGCCGACGGTGACGGCTATGATGGTTATAACGAGTATTCTGTTCATTGTAAAAATAGTTTTTTAAAACAGAGAGAGCTGTGCGTCATTGGTGTTGATGGGAGAGTGGGGAGGCTCGTGGTAGCCGAAGTCGGCATCTGACTTTTTGGATGGGGATGCAAGCCAGTCGGTGTTGTCAAGGTTTTCGTCAACCCGTGGTTTGCGGCGCGAGCGGCGTTTTGGGGCCGGAGCCTGTTGTGCAGGCTGTTGCACAGGCTGCTGCGAGGTCTCGACGGGCGTGTTGCCGGAGGTTTCAAGTTGTTGTTTAAGCTCTTTTATCTCCCGGCGCAACCGGTTTTCGGAGTTGGCCTGATTATAGAGGTTGTTTTCAATCGTTCGGCGCAGCGACTCGTTGTCGGCAGTCGTTTTTTCGAGACGCGAGGCGATTTCGTCGCGCTCGCCGGTCATGGCGCGCAGTGCGTCTTGGAGCTCGGCGATGCGCTCGTCCTTGCGTTTTTTCACATCTTCAAACTTGTCGAGCTGTGCCTGAATTTCGTTGACAACAGCCATTCCTTCCTGAGCTTTGGCGAGTTCCTGCCGGGCCTCGGCGGTCTGGGAACGGAGCTCGTTCATCATCGCGTCGGTCATCTTGACTTTCATTTCGAGCTGTTCGCGCAGGGTTGTCTGCCGTTCCACTTCGGCCTGAAGGCGTTCTATTTCCCCGCTGTTGTCGGGGGCGGAGGTTTCGCGGGATGATAGTTCTTGAATCTGACCTTTGAGCGAGGTGATTTCTTCGTCTCTTGTCGCGATGTCGTTTTTCAGTCCTTGAATCTCGGCGGTGGCATGGCGGCGTGTCAGGATGCGTTCTTTTTCAGACTGGAGGGAGGTTACTTGTGATTCGAGGTCGTTCACGCGGTCGCAGAGTGCCCGTTTCTGTCGGTCGGCACTGAGCTGGACTCGCTTGATTTCCTGAGCGAGCGAGTCGGCTCGTCCTGAATCGGCCTGCATTTCTTCAATCTGTCCGAGCAGGGAGTCGCGCTCGTTGCGCAGTTTTTGAATCTGAGACCGGTCAGCTCCGGCGACGGCGTTGTCAAGGCGAGTGCGCAGCGACTCGTCGAGTGCGTTGTAGATGAACTGCCGCTGGCGGTCGGTGGAAAGGCTGTCTTTGACAAAGTCGGGGAGGGTGTCGTTGAACAGTTTTATCACTGCATCAAAAAGATCGCCGGGAAGGTCCGGGTCTCCGGCTGTTTTTTCGGTAACCGTGTCGTCGGGCGCAGGTCGGGGTGCAGCCTCGGTCTCGTCAGATGCGGGAGCTTGGGCCTCCTCGGGTGCGTTAGAGGCAGCGGCGGGGCTGTCGGCAGCATAGGTGGGAAGTGAAGAATCATATTCTTCGTCCATATCGTCTTCTTCGGGAGAAAAGCCGAAGGCTTGTTTTAAGCTGGTCCAAAATGCCATAGTGAGGTATTTATTTATCTGGTTTCACGACAACACCGGTGCCTTTCAGGCCGTTGATGCCGATTTCAAGCGGGTTGTCAAATTTAATCACTCTCACAAACTCGGTTTCGAGCACTGCGGGGCGGTTGTTGAGAAATTCCACATCGTAGATTCCCGTCGAGGTTGCCGAGGCGGTGTCGATGGTGAAATAACCCACGCCGAATGATGTCAGGTTCTGGAAAAAGTGGGTTCCCTGACTCGGCTCGATGCGGTAGTTCTCCAGCGAGGATTCCACAATCAGTTTGGCCGCCGAGATATGTGGCCATTTGACAGGTATTCCGAGCGCGGGGTCGCTTGACCCCCACCGTCCCGGGCCGATGAGGATGTAACTTTCTCCTTCAGCGGTAAAGTTACGATTTATTTTTTCAATTTCGCGCGCTATGAGCGAATTATTTGATGCCGAGAAGTGCTCGGGGCGAACATAGACGATTGATTTTACGTTTTCGATGGTTCCGTGGCCCAGCGACGTGTCGGATTTCAGCAGCAGTCTTTCGTCGGGTGTCGCCATGATGTGTTCGTCGACTGTTTCCTTGCGGTCCACGATTGGGCGAATCTGAAGCCAGTATAGCTTGCCGGTTACTTCGGTGCTTTTGGCTGAAGGGTTTATGAGGCCGGCAAATTCAATCTCGACCGGGCGGCTCATTTCGCCGGCGCCTGTCGTCAGCATGAAGTCAAGTGCTTCGGCGAGTGGCAGTACCCGGTGTTTCAGGATGTTGTTGAATGTGACCAATCGTCGTCCTTCTCCGCTTTCGTAGTCCCGGATTACGTTGTCGCGGAAGTCGTAGGTCGATACCATGTATTTCAGTGCTCCTTTTTCGGCGACATCCTGAACGCGCAGTCGGGCGATGTTGTAGCTGTCGTCGGTTGTCATTCCTTCTTGTTTTTTCATGTCGAGTGCGCAGAGTCGTGTCTGGGTGTCTCGCAGAGCGAGCTCGACTTCGGAGGTTTGCAGCACGTTGTCGGGGTGGCGGGGGGAGAAGCGGAGTCCGAGGCCGCCGTCAACGATGTATTTTCCCAGTCCGACGGCGATTTCGACGACTCCGTCCTCGGGCCGCTCGTCGCTGATGGGGTAGTAGTTGAGGGATCGCCCGACACCCGAGAATGACGGGAAGTAGTATCCGTCGGTTTCGCGTCCGACGACTTCCTGAATTATCACGGCCATTTTTTCTTGGTCGATGACGTTGGATGTGGCGGTCATGTAGGCTTTGCTGTCAGCGTAGAAAACGGATGCGTAGACGCTTTTTATAGCGGCGGTCAGGGATTGCAGCATCTTCTGGCGGTCTTGTGCCATCGGGACCATGTAGGTGGAGTAGATTCCGGCAAACGGCTGGTAGTGAGAGTCTTCAAGGAGACTTGAACTGCGCACGGCGAGGGGGCCGTCGACTACGTCAAAGAGGGCGAGGAGGTCTTCTTTGATGCTTTGCGGGAGCTTGGCGCGCTGGAACCGGGCAAGTATTTCCTCGTCGGATGCGTTGCTCAGAGCGACGGGGTATAGCTTGTTGGTTTCCATGAACTCGTCAAAGATGTCGGTGCACAGCACGACGGTGCGCGGGATTGTTATTGTCAGTCCGCCGAAGTTGTCGCAGACAGGGTTTTTCTTTATGATCGAGTCGATGAAAGCGAGGCCGCGTCCTTTGCCGCCGAGGGAGCCTTGCCCGATGCGGGCAAAGTTGGAGTAATGGTCAAATCGGTCTTTCAGGAATACGGCTACCACTCCGCGGTTTTTCATCTTGCGATATTTGACGATCAGGTCGAAAAAGAGCTGGCGGACGGCGGGAGCGTCGGCAATAGACTTGAATCGGTGGCGCTTGATGACTTCGGCGATGGGGAACAGCGCGCGTGAGTATAGCCATCGTGATATGTCGTTGAATGATGCGTGCCAGTAAAGCGCTTCGGCGGGGATGTCGAAGATTTTGTTCTGCATGTCTTTGAGCGACCGGATGCGTGTTATTTCCTCCCCGGTCTCGGGGTTTCGCACGATGAAGTCTCCGAAGCCGAAGTTGTTCATGATGGCCGCGCCGAGGTCGACGGGGAATTTTTTGGAGTTTTTGTCGAGGAATGTTCCTCCGAGTTCCCTGACATCATGGGCGTTTTCGGTTTCCGAGGATTCGATAATCATCGGGAGGTAGGGGTCACGTTTTCGCAGCTCGCGGGCAAGCATGATGCCGGCCTTTGGGTCTTTTTTCCCTTGTCGCGCGAATGACACGTCGCTGATTACTCCGAGGATGTGGTCGCTGTATTTATCATAGAGGGTCATCGCCTCCTCGTAGTCGCGGGCGAGCATTACCTTGGGGCGGCCGCGCATACGGAGCATCTGTTCATGCTCGTTGAGGGCCTCGGTGGAAAATTCGCGCGATTGTTTCAGCAGGAATTTGTAGACGAGGGGCAGTACCGACGAGTAGAATCTTACGGAGTCCTCGACCAGCAGAATCATCTGCACACCCACGGCGTTGATGTCTTTCTCGGCGTTCATCTTGTCTTCGAGCAGCTTGATGACGGCGAGCAGGAGGTCGACGTTGCCGAGCCAGCTGAATACATAGTCGATGGCGGTAAAATCTTCTTTGGCGAGTCGTCGCGAAACCTCTTTGGAGAATGGGGTAAGGACGATGATGGGGATGTCGGGGTGCACGGCTTTTATTTCGCGGGCGCCCGAGAATGTCTCGCTGATGTCGTTTCCCGGCATTGTGATGATGAGGTCGAAGTTTTTGTGGGCCATAACTCCGAGAGCCTCGGCTGTGTCACGCACCTGAGTGACTCGCGGGGGTGACGAAAGATTGAGGGCCACATATTCAAAGTAAAGCTGTTCTTCCACGCGTCCGTCCTCCTCCATCATGAAGGCGTCATAGGGCGACGCAATCAGCAGCACATTAAAAATGCGCCTCTGCATCAAGTCCTGAAAGGCGGTGTCTTTCAGGTAAAGCTGGCTCAAAGCATCCTCATTCATTGCATCAGCAGACTGGTTAGGTTAGTGTCAGTAATCGATTCAAGCGAGCGCAATGAAGAAGCTTTCAGTCGTGCCCGTCAGTTACAGAGCTACGGCTATGCGTCTTCTTCGCAAGTCCAAAATCATTTTACATATCACTCGCTGCAATACATTAAATGATTTCTGACACTCACTTACAGCTACAAAGATACACAGAATTTTTGGTTTAATCGAGACCGTCTCGGAAATTCATCAATTGAAAATGCCTGACGAGGGAGGGTCAGAGGGTCAGAGGGTCGGATTGCGGTGATAAACCGGGGTTGCGGTCACCATGTCGCCGGGGGTACTTTGCGTCCGAAGAAGATTTCTTGCAGGTCTCTGACCATCGGGCCGGGTTCTTCGGCTGACTGTGGCGGCCATGTGTCGGGTTGGAACGGGCGGTCTTGGCCGGTGTCGTTTTTGCGGGCAGTGGCTGTTTTCTTTTCTTTGCGGCGGGCGGCTGCGGCCCGTGCCGACCGGGCGCGGCGGATTGACTTGTCAATCATGTCGCGGAATGTCAGGAATGCGGTGTAGCCGCAGGCGGGGAGGCGGCTGAGGATTTCGTCACACACGGTGCCTTCGGTGAGGTAGGTCTTTACGAGGGTGATGACGGCGTAAAAGCACTCGGGGGTGACGCTTTCGATGGTGAGATGCTCGATTATTTCGGTCAGGATGATGCGGAAAGCGCGGTCAGAGACGAGGTAGGGGGTGGATTTTGTCGTTGTCATGGCTGTTCGGTTTTTTCCGCAAAGGTAATGCCTGAAGAAGGAGGGAGTAATGCGATAATGTCGTTTTTTTCAACGCATCGCACATCATTGCGGTAATTCGCGGTGAGTGAACGAGCCTGTTATTCCCGGTGGTCAGGAGCGCTGGTACTGGGACGGGGACATGCCGGTGAGGTGTTTGAAGTATTTGCCGAATGAGGACTGGTTTGGAAAGTTGAGTTCGTAGGCGACCTGCTGGATGTTTTTGCCGGAGAACCGGAGGAGGTTTTTTGCTTCGAGGATTACAAATTCGTCAATCCACTCGGCGGCAGTGCGTCCTGTTACTTCTTTAATAATCAGCGACAGGTATTTGGGAGAGATAAACAGCTTGTTGGCATAAAACGCTACGGAGCGTTCTCGTGTGTGGTGGGTGTGGACGAGAGCCATGAAGTCGTGGGCGTAGCTGACCCGTCGTGCTCGCGAGCGAGATGGCTCGGGTGTTTCGTCGTGGTCGGTTTTGGCGTATTTTGCGGCCATCTGCATCATCTGGTAGCAGAATGCGGCGATGATGCATCGAGAGATGCTGCGCACATAGATGTCGTCGGGGTTTACAGTGGTGTTGTGGTGTACCAGCTCGTAGTAGTTTCGCAACAGTCTGACATCTTCGGAGGTTATAGAGATTACCGGTCGGTAGGCGGCTCGGTTGCGCATGTCGGCCGATGACAGGATGTTTATGTCGAAGTTGATGTCGCGTAAGAACCCCGAGGAAACGATGAGGGCGTAGCAGTCAAGGTTTTCGCGCTCGATTGACTTTATCTCGACGATGGAGTTGGGGGATGTTACGAGGAACGATCCGGGCCCCATTGTGTAGCGGTTGAGGTTTATTTCCATGTCGAGAGCTCCGTCGGCGCAGAGCATCCAGATTGAGCCGTCGATGCGGAACGGTCCGTTGGCGAGCTGCGGAAGCTGGTTGGCCGAAGTGATGCGCGTGAACACATATTCGGCTCCGAGATTGGAGAACTCGGTCGAAAATCTGGCAAAGTCGGTTATTTGTGATACGTTGACTGTCTGTCCCATTGGATTATTCGGTTATTTCGGACTGCAAAAATACGGAATGTTATCCAATATAGGAACTGGAGAGGGCGTTTTGACCAGCTTTTGGCTGTTTTAGATTATTTTTCGTCGGGATGCTTGCGGTAATATTCTTCAAGCAGGTTGCCGATGTTGAAGTAGTATCCTCCGGCTGTTTTTCCGTCGCGGTCACGGACTGTTATAAACTCGTAGCATGGGTCGTAGAACAGGTGGTCGTCGACGGTGTAGTTCATCATGTTGAGGAGGACGTATTCATGTTGCGGCTCGATGACGTACCAAGCGTTTTCCTCGTCGAGCCCGGTTCCGGTCGAGACGATTGCCATGAGGATGTAGTTGAGTTTGTATTGCCAGATATTGGCAAGGTTGGTTTTCCCTTTTTCGCGGAGAGCGTTGATGAGAAGGACCATTTCCTGAAGGTTGAACGGGTTGTCGTCGAGGGCGCGCTCGGCGTAGGCGATCACTGAGTCGCATTCCTGACGGGTGAGCTTGCCGTTGTTGTTGTTGTTGCGGGTAAAGCGGAGCGGGTGTTCCCCTGAGCGGTAGGGAGTATAGTCTTCCTGAAACATGTAGCCGAGATAGAGGTGGCGGTACTTGTCGATTTTCATCAGGGTGTCGTTGCGGCGGTATTCCTCCATCAGGCGGGGGTAGTAGTAGGGGGATGTGCGGTCGTTTATTGCCTGTCTGATTTTTTCAAGGTCGGGTTTCTCCCGTTTCAGTTGCGGAAGAACCTGTGAGGAGGCGGGAACGGCAATCGAGATTGCGAGCAGTATGAATAGTAATATCGATTTCATCGGTCTAACGGGTTATAATACTGGTTGAGAGGATGCCTATGGCTGTCCCGACGGTACACATTGTGATGACGGCGGGGAGGCCTTTGGCGCAGAGATAGTTCAGGAATTTTCCTGAGGGGAATGCGAGGGCGGATCCGGCGGGAGTGCGGCTATAGGCGAGTGCGCCGCAGAATGCGCCGAGAACGGCTCCGACAATCATCCCGGCGTGGGAGAGGACCAAGCCGACGAGAGCTCCGGCGAGTGTTGCGCCGACGATGTAGCCGTTTCCTCGTGTCGAGCGGGTGATGTCGGGGGGGAGGAGGTAGCTCAAGGCGATGACAATGGCGGCTGCAACTCCCCAGAAGATATAGGAGGCGGCACCGATGGCGATTTCTGAGCCGATTCCTGTCAATGTCAGTCCGGCCCATGCCGTCACGACGCTCCATCTCGACGGGATAAACGCGAGTATCACCGATAGGGTGAGAAGCAGGGCGGCTGATATTGTCAGTGTCATAGTCAGATGGTCGTTTTATTAATATTAACGCCCGTGGCGGGTGAATGGTTATTTTTTTTCATTGTCCGCGTCTGTGTCCTCGACCTTTACCTGCGGGACTTTGAGGTCAGGGTAGGATATGCGCGAGTGGTACATGGTGCGCAGCCGTCGGGCAAATTCTTCCTTGATTTCTTTGACATCGCTGAATGACAGGGGTGAGTCGTTATGGAGACCTTCGGCTACCTGCGAGTCGATTATTTTGTTGACGAGCGCCGAGATTGCCTCGGGGGAGTGGTCGGTCATCGAGCGGGATGCGGCCTCGACGGCATCGGCCATCATCAGGATGGAGGTTTCGCGTGAGCGCGGATTAGGGCCGATGTATCGGAATGGAGTGTCGTCGACCGCCTCGCCGGGGTGCGCGTTGCAATAGGTGTTGTAGAAGTATCGGGCGCGTCCGGCACCGTGGTGCTCGCGGATGAAGTCTTTTATGATAGATGGCAGTTTGGCTTTGTCGGCCATGGCGACTCCTTCGGTGACGTGTCCGGTGACGATGCGCGCGCTCTGGATGGGGTCGAGTGCGTCGTGAGGGTTGACCCCGTGCTGGTTTTCGGTATAGAAGGCGGGGTTTTTAATTTTTCCGATGTCGTGGTATAGGGCGCCGGCGCGTACGAGCTGGACGTTTGCCCCGATGCGGTGTGCCGCAGCTGACGACAGGTTGCTGACAGCCATCGAGTGCTGGAATGTGCCGGGGCATTCTTCGGAAAGTTCTCGCAGCAGAGGGTTGTTGATGTCAGAGAGCTCGACAAGCGTGACACGCGAGGTGAATCCGAATCCGCGCTCGAAAAGGAACATCAGTATGTAGCTGAACGAGATGAATACCGCGTTGATTGCGAGGTAGCCAAACATGCGTGTCGACAGTTTCCCGATCGAGCCGCTGTGGATGATTTCGATTGCGATGTAGGCGAGGCTGTATGCGACAAAAACGAGGGCGGCGGTCCGGATTAGCTGAGACCGGCGGGATAGGTCTTTTAGCGACGCGATGGCCACGACACCGGCCACGGACTGCAGGAAGATGAATTCAAGCGGGAATGATGCTATCAGGGCGCAGGTCATGACCTCGACAAGGTGGCAGAAATATGCTGTCCGTGAGTCGAGGAAAATCAGCAGCATTATGGGGAGGATGGTGAGAGGCACGATGTAGGCCCCGCTGTTGGAGAAGGTTGCGTGGAAGGCGAAAGTCAGCAGTGCGAAAATCGTTATCATGGTGAGAATGAGCATGATGGTTCGCATGTCGAGGAAATAGTCGCGGCGGAAGAAGAACAGGTAGGTGTAGAGGATTGTCATCAGGATGAGCATGTACAGAGCCTGTCCCGCGATCGGGTAGTAGTGCTCGCTGACGGTGCCGTTGCTGCGCTCGTCGGCGAGTTCTTCGTAGGTGTCAAGGACTGTTGCGAGCCTTGGTGTCACGATGTCGCCCCGGTCGATTATGCGTTCTCCCTGCTGGATGACCCCGACTGGCGCCATGGCTTTCAGCATTGTTTCTTCATAGAGGCGTCGAGTGGCGGCAGAGTCGAGAGTGATGTTGGGCTGAAGAACTTCGGAGAGTTTTGTTGCGAGAATCGCGCTGTGTATGTCGGGGTCGCTGAATATGCTGTCGATGCGTGCGTAGGCGCGTCGTGCCGAGCGGTAGCGTGTCGTGGGGATGGACATGGCCATGTTTTCGACGATGAATCTTACGGCGGGGAGTCGTCCTTCCTCGATGCGTGTATAGGATTCGCGGTCAACGATTCCGTCATCAAATATTTTTTTTATCTCGGCGAGCAGGCGGTTTTTTTCTGCGGGTGATATATTGGGCTGGTGAAGTGCGTTGAGTTTCACGGCATAGTCGGATATTATCATTTTTTCCGAGGCGATGTCGCGGGTGTATACCGGCTCGAAAGCACGGTCAATGCTGTCACGCACCTGCTGTGCGCTGACCGAGTCGAGGTGGACCGGGATGTCAAAAGGCGCGGTCAGGAGCGCATATCCCCACGGACGGTTAACGTCGTAGATATAGTGGTTTTCGCCGGTTCGAGGCAGGAAATACACTATAACGGCGACCACGGCGAGAAAAAGCGCGATGCGCAGTGGGCGCGAATGGGTTGCGGTTGTCTTCATGTTGCGATGTTGCGAAATGAGGATTATTTTATGCGGCGGGCCTTTTTGACGCCGTTAATTTTAAGCATGTTGCGGCAAAGCTGCTCCACGGTGTCGGTGTTGCTGACCAAGATTCCGAGGTGGCATGTGAAAACCTCGTCACGAGCCTCGATGTTTAGCCGCCTGATGTCTATGTTCAGTGTTGTGGAGATGAGTCGGGTTAGTTCTTGAAGGATTCCGTGGCGGTCTATGCCCTCGATGACGATGCTTGCGGGGAAGTTTCCGGAGACTTCGTCCCATCGTGTCGCCACGATGCGTGGCCCGTAGCTTGCTTTCAGCACTTGGGCGCGCGGACATGTCAGCTCGTGGACTTCGACTTCTCCTTTGTCGTTTATGAAACCCATGACTTCGTCGCCCGGGATGGGGCGGCAGCAGTCGGCAAATACAAAGTTGGACTCCTTGTCAGAGAATTTCAGGATGTATGTGTTCTTAGTGTTTATTGCGGGTTTTGGGCGCGAGCCGTCGGTTTCGGCCTGAGGTTCCTGCTCTTTCTTTTTACTGGTTCCGAGGCCGAGGCGGAAGATTTTGGATAGCAGGTTTTTGGCGGTGTTGGATGTGTTGGCGTTTAGGTAGTCGTCAATCGAGATTTCGCCTTGTCCGAGTTTGAGGAACAATTCTTCGCGAGAAGCGACGTGGTAGGTGCCGAAAATTTTGGTCAGCACGTTGTTGTTGAGCGTGATGTTGTTTTCGGCGAGGAATTCGTCAAATATGTTCCGGCCTTTTTCCATGGCGGGCTGCTGTACTTTGCGCAGTTCCTTTCGCAGTCGTGTGCGGGCTTTGGCAGTGGCAAGGAAGTTGGTCCATTCGGCCTTTGGCGACTGGGACTGTGAAGTGAGCACCTCTACTTGGTCGCCGCTGTTGAGGCGGTGGCTCAGTGGGACGAGCTTGTGGTTGACTTTTCCGGCAATGCAGTGAGCACCGATTTCGGAGTGCAGGGCAAAGGCAACGTCGAGCACCGTTGCGCCGGTGGGGAGTGTTATGAGTTCGCCTTTTGGGGTAAAGACGACTATTTCAGAGGAGAACAGGTTTAGTTTCAGCGTGTCGAGAAAGTCGATTGCGCTGGGGGTAGGGTCGTCGAGGATGTCTTTGATTGTGCGGAGCCACACGTTGAGTTCGCTTTCTTCGTCGCTTTCCCCGATTTTGTATTTCCAGTGTGCGGCAAATCCTTTTTCGGCAATTTCGTCCATGCGCCGGCTTCGGATCTGGACTTCGATCCAGTTGCCGTCGGGGCCCATCAGAGTGACGTGCAGGGCCTGATATCCGTTGGCTTTCGGCGTGCTTATCCAGTCGCGTGTGCGGTCGGGGTGGGGTCGGTAAAGGTCGGTCAGGGCCACATATATCTTATAGCACATCTCTTTTTCGAGCGCGGGGTCGTCGCAGTCGAAAATGATGCGCATCGCGTAGAGGTCATATACTTCCTCGAATGGAATTTTCTTTGTCTCCATCTTTCGCCATATCGAGTAGACTGATTTCAGCCTCGCTTTAGCCTCATATCTGATGCCCATTTCGTCGAGTCGCGCGTGAATCGGGGTGGCGAAGTCGTTGTAGACAGCCTCGCGCCCCGACTCGCTGTTGCGAATCTGCTCGGAGATGCGAGCATAGGCGTTGGGGTGTTCATATTTGAAGCTGAGGTCTTCGAGTTCGGTCTTTATCGCAAATAGTCCGAGCCGGTGGGCGAGTGGGGCATATATATATAATGTCTCGCCGGCAATTTTATATTGTTTGTTTGGGGCCATGGAGCCGAGTGTGCGCATATTGTGAAGGCGGTCGGCCATCTTGATGAGTACTACCCGGATGTCTTCGCTCATGGTCAGAAGCAGTTTGCGGAAATTTTCGGCCTGAGCAGATGCTTTGTCGCCGAAGATGCCGCCCGAAATTTTTGTGAGTCCGCTGACGAGCTGTGCGATTTTTTTGCCGAAATGCTGTTCGATGTCTTCGACAGTATAATCGGTGTCTTCGACCACGTCGTGAAGCAGGGCGGCGCATATCGAGGTTGACCCGAGTCCGATTTCGCGGCTCGCAATTTTTGCAACCGCGATCGGGTGCAGGATATATGGTTCGCCGGAACGGCGGCGAATCCCGGCGTGAGCCTCCTTGGCAAATTTGAAGGCACGCTCGATGATTTCCACTTTTTTGCGGTGATTGCTTCGCAGATAGCCGTTAAGCAGGTCGTCAAACTCGCGTTGTATCAACTGATCTTCTTCTTTGGGTGACATTATGTGCTGCTCCATGATCCAGATGGTGTCTTTGGTGTCTAATTTTACAAAATTAGTGACAATTCCCGAAACATGGGTAATAAAATTCGAGAAAATGAAAAAGATGCTGAAAAATTTTTGGAAAATAAAAAATATGACTAACTTTGCAGTCGCAAAACTGTTGCGGGGTGTAGCACAGTTGGCAGCGCGCCACGTTCGGGACGTGGAGGTCGGAAGTTCGAGTCTTCTCACCCCGACATCACAGAACAACCTCACAGGTCTAAAGCCTGTGAGGTTGTTGCTTTATTGTTATACTAAAATGCCCTCTTGCGAGGTCGGGCCGAGAGCCTTGTTGTGTCAATGCTTGTCGTTTTGAACTTTCATCCATCGCGGGTGGCGGGCTCAGCGATAGTCGGCAAAGCGTGACTGCAACTTCTTGCGGGCGAAAAAGATGCGGCTCTTGACGGTTCCGAGAGGTAGACACATCTTTTCGGCGATTTCATTGTATTTGTATCCGGCGACATGCATCGAGAAGGGGATGCGGTACTCGTCGGGGAATGAGTTGATGGCGGCAGAGATTTCACCGGCGTTGCAGGAGCCTTCGGGAGATTCGATTCCCGATTCTTGTGACAGGCTCAGGTGGTAGAGGTCGTCGGTCTGGTCGATGATTGTCGCGCTGCGCACAACTTTGCGGTAGTTGTTGATGAATATATTGCGCATGATGGTGAACACCCAGCCTTTGAAGTTGGTGTTGTCGACATACTTGTCTTCGTTGTCAAGCGCTTTGAGCGTTGTGTCCTGAAGCAGGTCGTAGGCGTTGTCACGGTTGGAAGTCAGCATGTAGGCGAAGTTCAGAAGATTGCTCTGAAGACTCATCAGCTTTGTTTGAAATTCCTTGGATCCCATGATGTTTTGATGTTAGAAAGTTGAACGTTTCAGTTGACTTTAGTTCTGTTGAACAATCCAAAGTTAATGAAATGAAGACTGGGACTGAAATATGCTGGGTAAAATATCTATAAAAAGTTACAAATAAGTTACTGAGTTGTGTAATAGGTTGATGGTCAGATGTTTTATTGTACTGAATTGGTGTTGCAAAATTGTTACAGCGAAACAATGGTGTAACATTTGTGTCATCGCTAACAGGCTGAATTAGAGTTGGCCGGCTGGCGCATGGAGGCGCCGTCGGCACTTTGGCAGCACTTTGGGCATCTTGTGCGGTCTCATTGGTTCTCTCTAAAATCGGCCGATATGCGTGGTGATGAATCCTCGCAGATTCTTGAAAATTTTTTATCTTTAATTGGTGGTGGAATGAAAAAAAAATGTTACTTTTGTGAAAATTTGGAAAAGAATGGCCGTCGATCTTCAAGAACGTATCGATAAAATAAGGGTCAAAGCAGGTCTGCTGACTGAGCGTTATGACCTTTTGCGGCAAGGCAAACTTGCTGCTGATGAACGTGTTGAAGAATTGACACGCCGGCTTGATGCGGCACAGCGCGAAATATCCGACTTGCGCCGACAGGTAGAATACCTCCGTGTCGCCTCGGTAGTCGCTCCCGACCACCGGGATGTCGAGAAGGCAAGGACATTCATTTCAGGTTTAGTGCGGGAAATCGACAACTGCATCACCCGATTAACTCAATGATGCAATGAGAGATAAACTGAATATAACGATACGCATCGCCGACCAGCCTCGCATGTATCTTTCGATTCCTCCCGAGGAAGAAGAAGTCGTGCGTCGCGCCGAGGCCAATATCAACGAGCTTTGGCGCAACTGGACCAAGCGGTTTAAAGATAAGACCCATGGAGAAATTCTCGCAATGGTCGCATTCCGGTTTGCGCAGCTCTATTTTGACAATGAGGCGCGTGTGGCCGAAGTGGAGTCACTCCTTGCCACGCTTGAAAAAGACCTTGACGAGCGGCTGCTTGGAGTGGAGGCTGACTGATGATGCCGACATGCTTTCCATGGCTGCCGGAATCGATGCCATGATTCAGCGATATCATTGATGTTGTAATGGTTTCCTCGCCCCTAAAGAGACGAGAACCGTATTTCTGCACGACCTGTTTTTCTTTGATCACGCAGCCTGTCGTGGCTGCCATGATAGGATGCATGGGCCGTGTGATTTTTTATTAACATATTTAACTGTAACTTCCTAAAAGTAACAAATGGTCATATTATTTTATCTATGTGCCGCTTTAATCGGGGCTGCGATTGGCGTCACAATAATCTTGCTGACACAGAAAATCACGGCGCGTTCACAAGCCAAAAATATCGTTGACGAGGCTGAACGCGAGGCCGAAGTAATCGTTAAAAACAAGTTGCTGGAGGCCCGCGAGGAGGAACTCCGCATCAAGACCGAGGCTGAAAAGCAGGCCAACCAACGGTTGCAGCGCGTCCAGAACGAGGAGTCTAAAATCAAGCAGCGCCAGAACCAGCTCAACCAGCAGCAGAGCGAGAACGCCAAGCAGCGTAACGAGAACGAGCAGACCCGTCAAAGTCTTGAAACACAGATGGCTGCGCTTGAAAACCGCAAGGAGGAGGTGGAACGCCTGCGTCGCACCGCCCAAGACACCCTTGAACACATCTCGGGCCTGTCAAGCGAGGAGGCCAAGGAGAAGCTTATCGAGTCGTTGCGCGACGAGGCCAAGACGGCTGCCGCATCCTATATCAACGACATCATGGACGAGGCCAAGATGACCGCCAACAAGGAGGCCAAACGCATTGTAGTCCAGTCGATTCAGCGACTTGCCACCGAGACGGCGATTGAAAACTCGGTAACAGTCTTCCACATTGATTCCGACGAAATCAAGGGCCGCATCATCGGCCGCGAGGGCCGCAACATCCGCGCTCTTGAGGCCGCCACCGGTATCGAGATTATAGTCGACGACACCCCCGAGGCGATTGTCCTCTCGGGTTTTGACCCTGTGCGCCGCGAGATTGCACGCCTTGCCCTGCATCAGCTTGTGGCTGACGGCCGCATTCACCCCGCCCGCATCGAGGAGGTGGTTGCGAAGGTGCGCAAGCAGATCGAGGAGGAAATCGTCGAAACCGGCAAGCGCACAGCCATCGACCTCGGTATCCACGGACTGCACCCCGACCTTATCCGCCTTGTCGGCAAGATGAAATACCGTTCGAGCTACGGCCAGAACCTGTTGCAGCACTCGCGCGAGACTGCCAACCTCTGTGCCATCATGGCATCGGAACTCGGCCTCAACCCCAAGAAGGCCCGTCGTGCCGGATTGCTCCACGACATCGGCAAGGTGCCCGACGAGGAACCCGAGCTGCCCCACGCTCTCCTCGGCATGAAACTTGCCGAGAAATACAAGGAGAAACCTGAAATCTGCAATGCAATCGGCGCCCACCACGACGAAATCGAGCAGACAACGCTGCTTGCTCCGATTGTGCAGGTGTGTGACGCTATTTCGGGCGCCCGCCCCGGTGCCCGCCGCGAAATAGTCGAGGCATATATCAAGCGTCTGAACGACCTTGAGCAGCTCGCCCTTTCCTATCCCGGCGTTATAAAGACCTATGCCATTCAGGCCGGTCGCGAATTGCGCGTTATTGTCGGAGCCGATAAGATTGACGATGTCGAGACCGAAAAACTGTCGGGTGAAATCGCCAAGCGCATTCAGGACGAGATGACATATCCCGGACAGGTTAAGATTACCGTCATCCGCGAGACCCGTTCGGTAAGTTTTGCCAAATAACGATTGCGGCCTATGGAAACCGAAAAAAACGAGGAGGCTGCCCGCGTGCAGCCTTCCGGCTCATCTGCCGCCATCCCCGCCGATGGCGGAGGTTGTCAAGCAGGCGGATGTTGCAGGCGTGGGTGTACTGACGTGCCCCGCGGGAAATTGCACTGTTTTGACTGGCTTGCCGACATTCCCGGCGGAATGGCCGACTGTGACATTGTAGAAGTCCAGTTCAAGAACACCCGCAAGGGTTTCTACCGGAATTCGACCAATCTGGACCTTGCAATCGGCGATCTGGTGGCCGTAGAGGCATCTCCGGGCCATGACATTGGCACGGTGACCCTTACCGGCCAGCTCGTAAGGATCCAGATGAAACGGGCCAATGTCAAGAGCGATGCCGAGATACGCCGCGTGTTCCGCGTCGCAAAGCCGGCCGACATCGAAAAATATCACGAGGCCAAGGCCCGCGAGAACGACACGATGATTCGCGCCCGCAAGATAGCCGAGAGTCTTCATCTCAACATGAAAATAGGGGATGTCGAGTATCAGGGCGACGGCAACAAGGCCATCTTCTATTATATTGCCGACGAGCGCGTCGATTTCAGGCAGCTTATCAAAGTGCTTGCCGAGACATTCAAGGTGCGCATCGAGATGAAGCAGATCGGCGCCCGTCAGGAGGCCGGACGCATCGGGGGTATCGGGTCGTGTGGCCGTCCGCTGTGCTGCGCGAGCTGGATGACCACTTTCGTGTCGGTCGGGACGAGTGCGGCCCGCTATCAGGACATATCCCTTAATCCTCAGAAACTTGCCGGGCAGTGTGCCAAGCTGAAATGTTGCCTGAATTTCGAGGTTGACACCTATGTCGAGAGCGCGCGGCGCATGCCTCCCAAGGATGTGCGTCTTGAAACCACCGACGGTACATGGTATCATTTCAAGACCGACATATTCAAAAAAGAGATTACCTATTCTTCTGACAAGTCTGTCGCCGCCAACCTTGTCACCATTGACGCTCCCCGTGCATTCGAGATTATCGAGATGAACAAGCGCGGCGAGAAACCGTCACAGCTTAAACGCGACGGGGAGGATGCCGCCAACCGCAAGCCGTCAAGCGACTTGCTCGAGCAGGACAGCCTGACCCGATTTGACAAGGCCAAGAAGAAAAAACGCAAGAAAAACAATAACAACGGTAACGGCAATGGCGCGCCCGGCGGCGAAAAGCCTCGTCAAGGCGACCATCAGCAGAACCCCAAGGGCGAGCCTCGTCAGGGCGATGGAGCACCCTCCAAGCCTCAGCGCAAGCCGAAACCTCAGCAGGGTGACCGCCAGTCACGCCAAGGTGACGGCGCGGGGTCGCAACGCAACAATGCGCCACGTCAGCCACGTCAGGGCGACAACGGCCGCCAGCAGCAACGACGCGAGCGGCCGCAGCGCGACACCGGCGAAAACCGCGAGAAACCACATGGCGGCCAGTCTCCGCAACAACCGCCTAAGCAATGAAAATATTTGCACCGTTCATATTGATGATAACATTGTGCTTGGGAGCCTGTTCTCCCGGGCACAATGATTATAGCTGCTACTCGACTGTCGACGACGACGGATGGGCCTACGGGGATACCCTGACCTTTGCGCCTGATTCGATGCTGAACGACTCGGTTATGACAGCGGCGATAAAAATCGCGGTGCGGCACGATAATAATTACCCTTATTCCAATTTGTGGGTTGAGGTTTCACATACCTCGGCCGACGGACTTTCGCGTCGCGATACCGTCAACATCCCTCTTGCTGATGTCTATGGACGTTGGCTCGGAAACGGTTTCGGGGCCGACTATCAGAAAGAGGCGGTCGTGGCCGAAAATGCCGCTGTCGATATGCGCCGGCCCTTGACCGTGCGTCACATCATGCGGGTCGACACGCTTGACGGCATTGAGCAGGTGGGGGTATCAGTAGTTCCGGTAAGATGAAATTCGACAGCTTGATATTTGACATGGACGGCACATTGTGGGATGCCGTTGACAGCTATGTGGCTGTGTGGAACAAGACATTTGAATCGATGGGATATTCCGTTTCGGTTTCCCGTGACGACCTCTTGCGCTACATGGGAAAGCCGCTTGACGAGATTGTCGAGAGTATCGCGTCGTTTCTTCCTTCCGGCAGGACGGGTGAGTTTTATGACAGATTGGCGCGATATGACAGCGAGATGATGCCCGTGCTTGGCGGTCGTCTCTATCCGGGCGTGGCCGAGTGGTTCCCACGGCTGGCTGAACGCTATGCCGTGTATATGGTCAGCAACTGCGGTCCTGACGGATTGAGAAATTTTCTGACCTTTACAGGCTTGGCTGAATATGTCACCGATATGCTGACCAATGGTGAGACGCATCTTCCCAAGTCGGGTAATATTGCGCTGCTTGCACTGCGAAATGGTTTTAAATCGCCTGTCTATATCGGTGATACACAGGGTGATTGCGACCAAGCCCATATCGCGGGCATACCGATGGCTCATGTCACATACGGTTTTGGCGAATGTCGCGATGCCGATTATTCTTTTTCGGATTTTGAATCCCTTGCCCGATTCCTTTTGGAAAAATAATTGTAAAAATCTTTTAAAACTTTTGGTGGGTTAACCAAAAAGTTGTAACTTTGCAATCGCAATTGCGAGAGAGCAAGGCTCCTTAGCTCAACTGAATAGAGCATCTGACTACGGATCAGAAGGTTACAGGTTTGAATCCTGTAGGAGTCACAAAAAACTACAATTACCTTGTTCAAAAAGGCTCCTTAGCTCAACTGAATAGAGCATCTGACTACGGATCAGAAGGTTACAGGTTTGAATCCTGTAGGAGTCACAAAAAACTACAATTACCTTGTTCAAAAGGCTCCTTAGCTCAACTGAATAGAGCATCTGACTACGGATCAGAAGGTTACAGGTTTGAATCCTGTAGGAGTCACAACAACTGAATCCCGTCACCATTAATTGAGGCGGGATTTTTTGTGTCAAGTGGTTTGGGCGTTAAGAGGGTGTTTTTAAACGACCTCTAAGATTGAAAAATTATTGAGGGTTGTCATATAAGGCTGCTCCCCGGCTGTAGATGTCGTGCATCTCGTCGGCGAGCGACTGCGGGGCCGTTACCCGTATCCCGTCCCCGAATCCTAAGAGTTGGGTGATGAGCTCGGGATTTATTACGACATCCATTTCAAAAGTCGTGCTGCCGTCGCCGATGTCGGTCTTGACGACGCGCTGTGACGCATGTAACGGTTTGGTGATAATATAGCCTGCCTGCCGGCTGTCGGCGAGAATGGTTACAGTCTCTTTCCTCAGTCCCGGGTATTTTGTAACGCCGATTATGTCGTTGAAAAAGTCCTGACCGAAATCGGGGTTTTCCCGGTAGGCAATCTCGGGACAACGGTGGAAACCGACGATGCGGTCGAGGGCGAGGTTGAACAACTTCATGTCCCCGGCGCGTGACCCGAAAAGAAACCAACGGTTGCGATACTCTCTCAGCAGGTAAGGAAAAAGAATGTATTGTCGGGGAGCGCGGGCGTTGAACGACTTGTAGCTGACGCTCACCGTTGTCTGTGACGCAATGGCATCGTAGAGGGGGTTGAGGTGCTCGATTCCCTTTAAGTTGGGGTTGCGTTCAAAGTCTACAATCGGCCCGCGGTTTCCGGCCGCTGTCAGTATCTTGTCTTGAAGGCGGCTCACGACATCGGCCATTTCGTGGAAACGGTCAAACTCGTCAAACTGGCGCAGCAAATCAATTGTGCGGTTCAGTACCGCTATGTCGTGTTCTGACAGGGGACGGGTGTTGATGGAGTAGTCAGGGTCGGAGTAGCGGTAGTATTTCCGTTCATACACCTCGATAGGGGCCTCGTAGCCGAGACGGTCAGAGCGCATCATCTGGATGTCGAGCTGCACTGTCCTCACGCTTACCATTTCCTGCTTCCCCTCATACTCATAGAGCGCGTCGCTACAGGCGTCCACAAGGTCTTGGAGCGTCCATCGTCTCCCCGTGTTGCGGAGGCAGCGGTCGATGGTGCGATAGCGCAGAAGTGCGTTTTTATTCTGTGGCATGAAAATTTTTTTTGCGAATTTATGAAAATAGTTTCAATTGCGCAAAATCATTGCGTAGATACTCGTGAACTTTGCAGTGTGAAACCTCTAAAAAGTAAAAAAACTATGAAAAAGGATATGATTTTCTTCTCTGCCGACGGAAAAGGTCTGACATCGACCTCGGCCAACCACATCGCGAATCTTGCCAAAGAGATGATTCGTGACATCGAGGCGTCGCTTGAGGGTATGACCCTCTACTCCACGACAGTCACGCTTATCGGCTCGGAGAAACCCGCCGTGTTGAACCACGGCGCGACGGCAGCCGACGTGGAAGGTGTCATATCCCGTCTGCACGCCGTGGCCGACGCAAAGTCGCTTATAGCATGGCTGCGCGAGGCTATCAAGGCCAAGGAGCGCCTGCATGACGAGGCGACAGGCATGACCCTTGCCGAGTATGCCGAGATTGAAGGCATCAAGCTTGTCGAGCCGCCTGTCCCCGGCGACGCGCTTACCGAGGATGAATATTTCGCCTCCAAGCCGCTTGACGAGCGATGTCGTTATTATTCGCTTGAAACGCTGGCGGCGACGCTCGGTAAAGCGGTTCATCCCGGCGGTGAGTTTGCCGAGGCGCGCAACGAGCTTCAGGCCAAGGCCAAGAGTCCACATGCAGTTTCGGGCGCGGGGCGTGACGCGCTGATTTATACCTATCAGCCGACGGTCGACGGTCAGGTGGTCGAGGATGTTTATTTCAGGTTGCAGAAGCAGTATCGCGACGCGCAGGCGCGTCTCAACGAGATGAGGCACGAATGTCGCAAGGCGGTCGAGGAATCGGAGGTGGCCGCTAAGGCCGAATATACCAAGGCTGTCGCCGCGTGGTCGGCTGATAGGAAACTTCTTGAGGCGCAGTTTACCGAATATGTCCAGCGAAAGTCAAAAGAGATTGCGGCCCTGCGGATATTGATTCCCGATGCGTTGAAAGAAATATTTGAGACTGTTTCGGGACTTGGAAAAAAGACTGAAAAAGGAGTGTGAGGTGTGGCGACGGTCACCCGGTTAAGGGACTGGACCCTTCGGGAATGAAGACGGGTGTCAAATCATCGATAATACGGATTTAGCCGCAGTTTTGCTGTGGGCATTTGGAACTGCACGGGCTCTGTCCCGTGTCTTGATGACGGAATTTCCGCTTTTTGCTCTCTCCATGCCTGTGAAGACTTGATTGATCGGAGGCTGTTTTTGTTTTTGAAAGGAAATCCGGCTTTAGATTTCGTTCTGGCTATTGGTGAAGAAGACGCTTGTCGGCATTCCGCCTCGCGCGGGAGGACGCGGTTTGATTGATTTTTTGAAATCATGGAAACCGCGTCCTCTTTGTATTGCTGTCAGCCTCCGTGGGATAAAAGCAAAAAGGCATCGAAAATCAGCGATTCTCGATGCCTTTTTCTAAGTCGGGGTGACTAGACTCGAACTAGCGACCTCACGCCCCCCAGACGCGTACTCTAACCAACTGAGCTACACCCCGATTAGGCTTTAAAAGCGATGCAAAGGTAGGGAGTTTTTAAATATCTGCCAAATTTTAGTGCAACTTTTTGCTGTAATTAACATAAATTTAACTGTAGGCGGTGAAACGTGCGTTGCGGTTAACCTTTTTATAGACTATAATTCGAGATAATGAATCAATTCGTCAAGCCTGCGGCGGGCAGTCTCGTCGTCTTCATTGGCGGCGCCGGTCTCAAAATCTACCACCTCGTAGCCATATCGCTCTATCGACCGGGCGATGGCCGAGGGGTTGCGGTGGTTGACACGAAGCTCGACAATCAGGCGGTTGGACATATCATAATCGCTGTCGGCAGTCACGTTGAGGTTTAGCAGATGCGCGTCGCAGTCCTCCACGGCGCGGGCAATGCGTGACGCGCTGTAATCGCGGCGGCTGCACGCGACCATCAGCGTCGAGCTTTCATCAACGGGAGGGAAAAGGCGGTTTATTCCGGCTGTGAGTGGAATATCGCGGTGCTGTATGTCTGCTTTTCGGGTCAAAATATTTCTAATTTCAGTTTTTTCTGACTAAATTTGCAGTCAATTCTGTCAGGGCGACAAAATTACAAATTATCCTTTATATGGAAACCACGCCCGCGGCAAAAAAGATTACATTGACATTAAAAAATGACTAATTTAAGTGTAAATATCAATAAAATTGCCACCTTGCGCAACTCACGCGGTGAAAATCTCCCCAATCTTGAGAAAGTCGCTATGGATTGCGAGGCAATGGGGGCCGACGGCATAACCGTTCACCCCCGCCCTGACGAGCGTCACATCAAGTATGCCGACGTTTACACCCTGCGCCCTCTTGTCAAGACCGAGTTCAACATCGAGGGTTATCCGAGCAAGGAGTTCATCGACCTTGTCCTGAAAGTGAAACCCGCGCAGGTCACGCTCGTGCCCGATGCTCCCGACGCGCTGACCTCGTCGGCGGGATGGAACGTAGCCGATAATATCGAGTTCCTGACAGGGGTGGTGGACCGGATGCGCGAGGCCGGAATCAGGACTTCGATTTTCGTTGACCCCGACGTGGCGACAATACGTCTTGCCGCCAAGACCGGCGCTGACCGTGTGGAACTGTACACCAAACCCTATGCCGACGCTTTCCCGCACAATCCCGAGGAGGCGGTCGCCCCGTATGTGAGAGCATCGGAGGCCGCTCATGACGTGGGGCTCGGGGTCAATGCCGGTCATGACCTGAATCTTGAAAATCTGGCGTGGTTCAGGCAGCACCTTCCCTATCTTAACGAAGTGTCGATAGGCCACGCCTTGATTTGCGACGCCATCTATCTCGGACTTGCCGAGACAATCGCCCGCTACAAGGCATGTCTCAAAAAGAACGCCTGATAACTTCAAAAATGTAGAATCATCACAACTTAAACTCAACAATGTCGATACTCGCTTCCATTCTTGCCCAGTCAGTGCCTGTCGCCGTGGCCGATACCGTAACCTCTGTCACAACCGCCACAGCCGCCGTTGCCGAAAACGCGCAACTCTCGGTGTGGGACCTATGCACCCGCGGCGGGGTCATCATGATTGTGCTGGCGCTCCTTTCGGTAATCAGCATATATATATTTGTAGAGAGATGCATCGTGCTGCGTCGCGCGGCCCGGGAGGACAAGTCGTTTATGCAGCGCATAAAGGACTACATCCACGAGGGGGAAATCGAGAGCGCGCGCAATCTGTGTGATCGCACCGCCACCCCTTATGCCCGGCTGATTGACAAGGGAATTTCGCGTATCGGCCGGCCAATGAACGACGTTCTTGTCACGATTGAAAACACCGGCAATATCGAGGTCGCAGGTCTTGAAAAGGGACTTCCGTGGCTCGCCACGACAGCCGCCGGCGCACCTATGCTCGGTTTCCTCGGCACGGTAGTCGGTATGGTAGAGGCGTTCTATAATCTCGCGTCGGCAGGCTCGTCGGCCAATATCGCAGTGCTTGCCGACGGCATCTATGCCGCGCTTGTCACCACGGTCGCTGGTCTTGTGGTCGGTATCATCGCCCTGTTTGCCTACAACTACCTTGTCGCCCGCATAAACGGTGTCATGAACATGCTTGAATCCAAGACGATGGAGTTCATGGACCTGTTGAACGAACCTGCGGCATAACCCCCTGAGACACTATGGCACTAAAGAGACAGAACAATATGATGGCGGCGTTCTCGATGGCATCGATGACCGATGTCATCTTCCTGCTGCTAATCTTTTTCATGGTGACATCTACATTTGTGTTCCCTACAGCTCTTGAAATAAACCTCCCGGAGAGTTCCAAGCAGACAGCCATCAAGCCCGGGACACGCGTCTTTATCGACAAGGACATGGTGATATATGCCAGCTTTGACGATTCAGAACCCCGTGCGATGGATACCGCCGAACTGCTTACCTACCTGCTGCTGACCAAGGATGACAACCCCGAAGGGTTTATCGCCGTGTATGCCGACGAGAGTGTGACTTACGGCAAACTGGTGGAAGTGCTCGACTTGGGCGCACGCAATAATCTGAAAATGGTGCTTGCCACCAAGCCTGCTCCGGCGAGCTCGCGTCCTTCAGAAAAACAGCCTGTCAAATAATGGAGAACAAAAAGGATGACAACCGCCGCAACCGGCTTATAGCCGTTATTGCCACCGTGGCATTCCATGCCGCTGTGGCCGTTGTGCTGCTGTCGCTCTATCTGCATTATGACGGTGCTGAAGACCCTGACCGCACATGGCCTCCGGTCGACTCGGCCGAGTTGCTCTTTGGTGGCGAATATGTCATGGTGGGTGACCGTCCCGAGTATGCTCAGAGTACACAGTCACCGGCACCGTCGAGCAACGATGTGGCCGAGTTGCCGTCAAGCGACGCCGAGTCGCTCGACAACAGCGGCACCCCTGCCGAGCCTGCGCCGGTCGTGACATCGGAACGCCCTTCCCCGCAGAAGGTCAAGCCGCAACCCGCACCCGAGCAGTCAGGCCCATCCAAGGCTGAGAAAGAGGCCGAAGAACGAGCCAAGCGTGAGCAGGAAAAGCGTCAGGCAATCGCCAACCGCGTCGGCGCCAATTTTGCCGGAACCGGCGGCTCGGGACAAGGCAGTGCCGGAAGTCCCGACGGTAATGCCGACATGGGTGCTGTCAGCGGCACGCCCGGCCACAATCTAAAAGGGCGCACAATCGCCCATTACGAGCGTCCTCCGCGCGGCCCTCTCGGGACAATCACCATCCGCGTCTCGGTCAACCGCGATGGAGAGGTGACATCAGCCTCCTATGCCTCGGGGACCGGACAGGCGGCCACGAGTTCCAAAACCCGTCAGAACTGCATCGCGGCTGCCCGCGCATCCCGTTTCAGCGTCGACCGCTCGGCACCCGTCTCCCAGACCGGCACAATCACCTATCGGTTCAAATAGATAAAGATAAGCAGAGTGGCGTGAGAAATCACGCCACTCTTGTTTTGCTGAAAGTTGTTAATTTGTATATTAAAATAATCTTATTGCGAAATTTTGTAAGATACTATCATTCTAATGTGTGCGATATAAGAAAAAGTATTAAATTTGCATCAGATAGATTATTTACTATTACATCACAGTTGACGATACTAAGTAAAACCGTTTAATCATGGCCGATTTGATAAAAGTTACATTCCCAGATGGGGAACAAATATGTTATAAAAGTCCTATCAATACAATGATTCAAGTATTGATAAAGATAGGTGTGAATCGATTCCCGGAAATAACTTTGGAAAATGCTAAACGGCCATTAGTGTCACAAGAAATATATCCGGAGTTAGAATATTATACTAGAGAGATTGTCCCCGGCTGGTATTATATAAATAGGACTGATACACGCGAGAAAACAGCTCAATTAATTAATATTAATCGTTTGCTCGATTTGGGACTTAAAATTGAAGTGGGGAAGGATTTGAAGGCTCAGGGTAATCCTAAGATAGGTAGAGCTTCAAAACAAAAAAATAGATTGCAAGTGACTATGGCTGATGGAGAGGTTCTTGATTACGATACTTATTGTGACGTTTTTATGGCGTGTATTGATAAATTAGGACCTCGTTTGGTATCTTCTAAAGCGAATTTTGATTTGAATGGGAATTGCCCATTATTAGCAACTACTAATACTACTGGTAAACGTAGGAAAGTTGCAGAATCATTGTATCTTGCGTTGCCGAATACTGTAAAAGAGGCTTGTAAGATGTTGAGATTAATTGCTTCCCGACTCGGTTTGTCGGATAAAATGAAAATCGAGGTTATACCTTGTGTCTCTCCTAAAAATGTAAATTGTTAATGGTCTTAGTTCTTAGTCTATGGAACAGATAATTAAATGGATTAAAGAAGAACGGAGTAATGGTACATCATGGGACGAATTATATTTAGCTGGAGAAGATTCTGAAGATGGCCTCGTATATTTTCTGAAATTCAACGCTAAAAAGAATCATTGGCCATTATTATCTGCGACAGAATGGCATGATGTTGTTGAGCAGGAAAGAAAAAGGAGTGAAGAAGTCGAAATTCTTATTGATGAAAAAGGTGCAACTGTAATTGGCGGTCAAAATGAAGAAAATGTTTTAACTGTGCCTTTGGGAGAAGATTCTGCGTGGCAAACTTATAGGAGACAGTTGGCCCGTATTGGATTTGGTGAAAGAACTGTTGATTTGATAGAGGATGCGGCTATAAAGACATTACGTTGCCTTAGTAGTAAAACACGCGAAATTGGTGCTGTAAAAGGTCTTATTATCGGTAATGTACAATCGGGTAAGACTGCAAACATGGCTGCTTTAATTGCTATGGCTGCTGATTATGGATGGAATATGTTCGTTGTTTTATCCGGCATGATGAATAATTTACGACATCAAACTCAACGTCGATTAATTTCGGATTTGCGAGATAGCAAGTGGGATTGGGAATATATTTCAAACCCAGCGAAGGTAGAAGAAGACGGAAAGAAATTGCGAGATAAAAAACTCGAAAAGGATAGCAAAAAACGTTATCTATTAGTATGTATTAAAAATACAAAACGTCTTGAGAATTTAATAGAATGGATGTTCTATACTCAGAGTCCAAGAGAAAATATTCGTATGCTAGTTATTGATGATGAGTGTGATCAGGCTAGTATTAATACTTCTATGGAGGAAGAAAGGACGAAAATCAATAAAAGAATCCTTGATTTGATTAATAACCGCTCAACTAAAGGAAAGATGGCGACTGTCCCGTTCCAAGCGGTAAATTATATAGGGTATACAGCAACTCCGTATGCTAATGTGCTGAATGAGGGGCCGGGAGAGGAATCGTTGTATCCTAAAGATTTTATAACCGCGCTTTGTACCTCTGATGAATATTTTGGCCCTCAACAGATTTTTGGATATGATGGAGAAGACATTAATGATAATGTCTCTTTTTCAGGAATTGATATCGTAAGGAATATCTCTAATGAAGAAGTGCAGAATCTCAATGATTTGCAAGATGGAAATCTTCGTTTTTTACCTAATTCTCTGATTACTGCTATATGTTGGTTTATTTGCGGAGTGGCATGTATGAGAAAGTATGATTACAAAAAGCCTGTGAGCATGCTTATTCATACAAGTAGAAAAGTGAACCATCATAGGAATCTTTCAAATGCCATTAATCAATGGTTCACGAGTAGCTCTGTGGACAGAATTATCAATATTTGTAGAGAGGTATGGGAAAAAGAAACCGCTCGTTTCTCGTTAAATGAGTTTAGGAAAAGTTATCCTACCTACTCAGCATCCAATGGCGGTAAAGAAATAACCGATTATCCTTTGTTCGATGAAATCCAGCCGTTTATAAAAACGATTTTGAATATTGGCCTTTCTAATATATTGGTTAACGATGAAAATTCTCGGAAGGAATATACTGATGGCATACATTTGTGTGTCGACAATAGTGAAAAAATTGATGATAACAGAATTATTGGTAGATTAGTTTATCCGGAAGCCGACGAAATGCCAGAACTGGCACCGGCATTCCTTGTTATAGGCGGAAATACTCTTTCAAGAGGACTTACTCTTGAAGGTCTGATTTCTACATATTTTTTGAGGCCATCTAGGTGTGCGGATACGTTAATGCAAATGGGCCGTTGGTTTGGTTATCGTTCTGGGTATGAACTTCTACCAAGGATATGGATGACTAGAAATGTCAGAGACCAATTTGAGTTTATTGCAAATATGGATCAAAGGCTTCGTGATGAAATTAGACTTATGTCTAAAATTGGGGTCTCTCCAGCCGATTGTGGCCCTAAGATAATGGCCTCGCCATCGGCTAAGTGGCTTCAAATAGTTTCCAAAAATAAACAGCAATCAGCGATAGGGGCTGAGTATGATTTTGCTGGACACACTATTGAAACCGGAGTGTTTGATAACAAATTGGAGACACTCCAAGAAAATATGATAAAAACGAGAGCGTTTTTATTATCATTAGGCGAACCTACAATTCTTGTTGATAATCCGTATGCAGACCGAAATATTCTTTGGCAAGGAATTTCATGGGACAACATCAAGAAATATTTGAAAAATTATCATTATTCAAGTCGCCTAAAAGGATTGAATGAACTTGATGCTTTCACCGAGTGGATGGATAAAATGACTGAAATCGGTTGTCTTGGGAATTGGAATGTTATATTGGCTGGAGTATTGAATTCAAAAGAAAGCAAGAAATGGGTTCTTTCAGATAGATTATCTATCAATATGGTTAACCGTACTCAGAAAACACCCGGACGATTAGATGGCGTATTGAATATTGGTGTTCTTCGTTCATTTAATGATTTTTTATCTGATATTGATACCTCTAAAAATGAGGGGAAATCGCTTAATATGCAGGGTTTTGACCATAGTATCGCTACTTTGAATTCTATACGAGAAAAATTAGGGTTGGGTAGAACTCCCCAATTAATAATTTATATTATTGATAAAGATTCCACGCCTCAGAGTGGAGTCACCAAGCGTTTTCCGCTTAATGCTGTAGCTGATGTTGTCGGATTCAGTATTAATATTCCCGGTTATCGGAATACAAGAAATACTATTCAGTCTATCCGAATAAATATAACACCAGTAAATAGTTTTGAGGACTAAAAGATTATAGGATATTTAAACGACTGTAAAAGATAATGCAGCAGAACTCAATTAGATGATTCTGCCGCATTATTGGATTTATTTTATCTCTACGGTTTTTCCGGGGGTGTCGAGGCAGTAGGTCTTGACGTCGGCGGGGACGTAGGTGGCGAAGTCACATGCTTTGGATGCCGGGCCGTTGAAATGCATGGGGAAGAAGTTGGCGACCTTGATGCGGCTGAGGAAAATTTCAGCCCCGCGGGCGTAGTCGGTTCCCTGACGCACGTCGACCGGGAACATGACGATGTCGATTTCAGGGGCGTCTTCCGAGATGCGGTTGACAATTTTGGTGAAATGGTCTTCGGCCTTGCGTGCCTCCTCTTTGTGGGATTCCTCGTTCCAGTGCCAGTCGTTGAGGTCTCCGGCATGGAATATGCGGGTTCCGTCTTTCATGGTCACGAGGAATGAGACTCCGGCATCGGTGGAGCCGTAGGCTTTGACGGTAATGTCGCCCGGGAGGGAGTCAATGATGTCGCCGGCGCTCATCCATGCCACTGAAATACCTTTTTTCGGCACAATCATCGAGAAAATATCGTTGGACAGAACGTAGGCGTGGGTGCGGTTCTGGCACAGCTCAAATATCGAGGTGTTGAAATGGTCGGGATGGTGGTGGGTTACCAAGAAGATGACGGGGAGAGACTTGTCGTCGGCAATCACGCGTTCAAGGTCGTGGTTGGGGTCTTTATAGTAGTCAAAAACGAGATAGGCCGACGGGGTGGAAACTATGAATCCGCTGTGGTCGAGATAAGTGACTTTTATCATAACGCTATATTGGGGTTGGGTTTAACAATAGGGCTTTAAAGCTCGATTGTCAGGCCGTCCCAAGCGATTCTTACTTCCGGGGGGAGGGTGGGCTGCACTGTCGCATGCAACCCCATGTCGTGGCTCAGATGAGTGAGGAACGCCCGTCGCGGCTTGACTAATTCTATAACGTCAAGTGCTTGGGCGAGGTTCATGTGGGTGGGATGTTCTTTTATGCGCAGGGCGTTTATTACAAGGGTGTCTGAGCCCTTGAGTCGCTCGATTGTTTTGTCGGGCATCGTCAGGCAGTCGGTGATATAGGCAAACGACCCTATGCGGTAGCCGCGTATTTCGAGCTTGCCGTGCATGACCGGCAGGGGCAGAATCTCGATGCCGTTGACCGGGAACGGGTCACGGTCAATCTCGTTGATGGCAAACGTCGGCACCCCCGGGTAAAGATGTGTGGCGAAACAGTAGGGGACGCGGGACCGCAGATCGTCGGCTACATCGTGTTTGCAATACACGGGAAGATGGCCTCCCATTGCGTGGCAGAAGGGACGCATGTCATCGATGCCTCCGACATGGTCATAATGGCTGTGGGTGAGCAGCACGGCATCGATGTGCTTTGTCCCCGATGCGAGCATCTGATGGTAGAAGTCGGGGCCGCAGTCGATGAGGATGACGGTGTCGCCGGTTTCAAGGAGGGCCGACGTGCGCATCCGCTTGTCGCGGGGGTCGGTCGAGCGACACACTTTGCAATCACAGCGCAACTGGGGTACCCCGGTCGAGGTCCCTGTCCCGAGAAAAGTCAGTTTCATTTTCGGTAGCGTCTCAATAATCCGTCTTCAAATAGCAGGTATATCCCGTTTTCATAAACCCATACTTCCTGAATCGAGCTGTAGCCTGCCCGGCGGTCGAGGTCTTGAGGCGCGCCGAGTGACAGGCGGCACTCCTCGCGTGTCATGTCGAGCGCGACCTTGCCGTCGATGATGAGCGCCCAGTTTTCGGGCGTGATGGATGGGTATTTGAGATATGGGTCGCTGAACGCAAACAGGGTGGCAAACGTGCGCGGTGTGGCGCCTGTCGCGCCGGGCGACAGAAACAGCCGGGCCGATGTCCCGTTGTCGTCGTGGAATGACACCTTCACGGGGTAGACCGAGTTGCCCGGCGACACCGAGTCGACAGTCACGGGGACAAACTTGCGCCCCTTGACCGAGTTGTCGTTATCGTCGCGCCAGTAGCGGGTCACGACATAAAGCCGCCTGCCGTCGACGCGGGCGCGCACACTGTCGACAATCGATTCTTCGATTGTGAAAGGCACTTCCACCGATTTGCGTGCGCGCAGCGAGTCGGGCGCCAAGGCGATGCGGTAAACCATCTCGGCACCTCGGGCCGAGCGAAACACAAGGTCGGTCTCGGTCGCGCCTGTGACTCCTGTCACAGGATTGGCGCGGTCCCACACGATCCAACTGCCGTTGAGTCTTTCGCCCGCAGGCATTGTCGGGCCGAAGATGAGCGAAATCTTGTCGTCGGCCACGAAGAAACGCTTTCCCGGCTTCCATCGTGAAAACGGCTGTCCGGCGATGTCGGCGAGAAAGGTATCTTCGGGCGTTACGACAGGCTTGCCCCGCCTGACATCGCTTGCGGTAATCTTGGGGGTTGATTCAACCCCTGTGAAACACCCGGTCAGCGATGTCAGCGAGACAAGAATCGTTATCAGTAATAAGAATTTGCGGTACTGCGTCATTTCTTGGCAGGCTCGATGCCGAGATTGTGGAAGATGAACGAATAGATGTCGGTATATTCGTCAATTACTTTGGTCATTGGTTTGCCGCTGCCGTGACCTGCCTTGCTGTCGATGCGGATGAGCTTGGGTGCGTCACCGGTGTCGGCTGCCTGAAGCGCTGCGGCATATTTGAACGAGTGGGCGGGAACCACGCGGTCGTCATGGTCGGCGGTGGTGACGAGGATTGCGGGGTAGGGTGTCCCGTCGTTCTTGATGTTGTGGGCCGGAGAGTAGTCGAGCAGGTATTTGGCCATTTCGGGCGAGTCGGCGCTGGTGCCGTAGTCGGGGGCCCAGTTCCAGCCTATTGTAAAGAGATGGTAGCGCATCATGTCCATCACGCCCACGCGGGGTATTGCGACCTTGAACAGGTCAGGACGCATGTTGGTGACGGCACCGACGAGCAGACCTCCGTTGCTGCCGCCCTCGATGACGAGGTTGTCGGGTGAGGTCCAGCCTTGATTTATCATGTACTCGGCGGCTGCGATAAAGTCGTTGAACACGTTGAGTTTGTTCATCTTAGTTCCGGCCTGATGCCATTCTTCGCCATATTCCGAGCCGCCGCGAAGGTTGGCCTGCGCATAGATGCCTCCGTTTTCGAGCCATACGAGGCGGTTGGGGGAGAATCCGGGGGTAAGCGACACGTTGAAGCCGCCGTAGCCGTAGAGGTAGACGGGATTTTTGCCGTTGCGCTCAAGACCTTTCTTGTAGGTGATGAACATGGGAATCATGGTGCTGTCGGCCGAGGGATAGAACACTTGCTCGGTCACATAGTCGTCGAGGTTGACATCCTTGATTTCGGGACGGAACAGGACAGTCGATTCTCCGTTTTCGGGATTGTAGGCATAAATCGTGGCCGGAGAAGTGAACGAGGTGAATGTGTAGAACACGTCCCCGGGGTGCTTGCGATCGGTGGAAAGTCCCACGCTGCCGAAACCGGGAAGTTCAAACTCTTTCATCTCCTTGCCGTCAATCGATGCAATCATCACATGGTCAGCGGCATCGCGCTCATAGGTCAGATAGAGTTTGTCGCCCGAGAACTGCGCTCCTTTCAGCACCCCTTTCTGCTCGGGGATGAGCTCGCGCCAGTTCTCGCGTGCCGGGTTGGCAAGGTCGGCGACCATGATGCGGTTGCGCGGCGCGCCAAACGATGTCAGGATATAGATTTTTCCGTCAATAACGTCGATGATGCCGTGCTCGTAGTCCTGAGTGGATTCCATGATTTTCCAAGAGTTGCTCTTGTCTGTGAGGTCGCGCACCTTGACAGAGTTGCCGACACCTTCGCCTGACTCATGGATGAACAGCGCGGGTTGCGATTCGGAAACCTCGGCGGTGTGGAAGTGTAGCGGGTGGGCCTTGTCTTCATAGACGAGACGGTCGCTGCTCTGTGGGGTGCCCATCGCGTGATAATAGACTTGATGGTTCTCGTTGGCGTTGGAAAATTCCTTTCCGGCCTCGGGGCGCGGATAGGCACTGTAATAGAAGCCGTCGCCGTCCCATGCCGCGCCGGTAAATTTGGCCCATTCGATATGGTCGTCAAGCAGTTGCTTGCTCTTGGTGTCGATTACATATATTTCGCTCCAGTCGCTGCCGCTGCGCGAAATAGTGTAGGCGGTGTATTTGCCGTCCTTGGACTGAAACAGTCCCGTGAGGGCGACTGTGCCGTCATCGCTGAGGGTGTTGGGGTCGAGGAAAACCTCGGGTTCGCCCTCGCCGAGTTTTGCGGTGCGGTAGATGACCGACTGGTTTTTCAAGCCGTCGTTGCGTGAGAAATAAAACATTCCGTCGTTTCCGCGCCACGGAGTTCCCTCCTTGACATAGTTGTTGAGGTCAGTCAGGCGTCGGCGCAGTGAGTCGCGGAATGGGATAGCCGAGAGATATTTCTCGGTAACGGCGTTTTCGGCCTTTACCCACTCGGCGGTGACAGCAGATGTGTCGTTTTCAAGAGGACGGTAGGGGTCGGCGACCTCCATGCCGAAGTAGGTATCTACTGTTTCGTCACTCGGTGCAGCGGGATAACTGAGTTTTCCCGACGATTGGGAGCATGATGCCAGCGAGGCGGCTCCGACTGTGATTGTTGACATGACGGCAACTTTTAGATGATGGGGGAATGACATAGCTTATATATGTATTAATTACAGTGCAAAAATAGCAAATTTAGTTGAAAAACCGGCCAATTATAGTGGAAGAATCAAGGCATGAGCACCTCGGGTTTTCGGCGATTTCCCTTTAAAAGGGAATAAAATGGCGAAATTCTTCCCTTTTGAAGGGAAAATTGCGCGCAGGAGAGGGGAAAGGTGGAAAAAGGTTTAATTTGCGGTCAAAGTTTTAGGGTAATTTAAGTAGTTGTGAATTAAATGGTTAAATTTGAGTTAAAGACCGTGGCACTATTAAACGTTGAGGTGTTATTTCTGTCAAATAGATGTGCAAAATGAAACAATAACAATTAAAACAATAGAAAGATGAAAAAGAAAATTTTAGGATTGGCTCTTATCGCAATGTCGTGTGTGACTTTCGGCAGCATGGCTCAGACCCCCTCTGTTGACAACGCTCGTGCCGATCAGAAAGATTTGAAAGGCATGAAGTGTGTTCGTCAGGAATGCAAGGCACTCAATCCGTTTGAAGGGATGAACCTTACCGAGGCGCAGCAGACGCAGCTTCAGCAGCTTGATGCAAAGCGCAAGGCTGCCCGTCAGGAGCAGGTTCAGGCCCGCAAGGTAAACAAGCAGAAAAAGGATTCAGCCCGCATGGCCGACCGCCGCGCTGCAAAAAAGGCTTATCTTGACGAGGTTAAGGCTATTGTAGGTCCGGAGAATTATGTGGTTTTCCTCGAAAATGTGTATGTTAACGGTGGTGGCCACCGTGATGGCGGGAAGGCCGCTTTCAGACAGCACAAGAATCACAAGGCACAAGGTGACCGCAAGGGAAAACGCCACGCACATCATGCTTTCAATAAGGTCAATAAATCAAGCGACAATACAGCAAAGTCCGATTCATAAGCGATAGATTCGCATTGATATAGGAGTTCCCCGCCGATGATTTTGTCATCGGCGGGGAATTTTTATATGTCATCGTCGGGAGGAGGTTCATGAGAACTCGTAGACGATGGTGTGGCGGTAGGTTTCGCCGGGACGCAGGATGGTCGAGGGAAGGGAAGGATGGTTGGGCGCGTCGGGCGGGAACTGACATTCAAGGGCGATTCCGTCATAGTCGCGGAACGGCTCGCCGTGTTTGCCAACCGGGGAACCGTCGAGCCAGTTCCCGGTATAGAGCATGAGGCCGGGGAGGGTGGTGCGGACGGTCAGGGTGCGCCCCGACTGCGGGTCATGGAGACGGGCGGCGGTGCGCAGTTGGCCGTCATTCTGCCATCCGTCAATGAAAAAATAGTGGTTGTAGCCTTTTCCCGAAAGGAGGTTTTCAAAGTCGGTGTGAATGTCGCGTCCAATCTCATGAGGTGTCGTGAAGTCCATCGGGGTTCCGGCCACGGGAGGGATGTCGCCTGTGGGAATGTCGGTCTTGTCGGTGCGCAGATAGCGTGATGAGAAGATCTGTAAAATCTGCCCGAGTGCGTTGCCTTTTCCACATCCGGCAAGGTTGAAATAGGCGTGGTTGGTAAGGTTGACGATTGTGGGCGCGTCGGTAGTGGCGGTATAGTCGATAGTCAGCCGGTTTTTGTCGTCCCAGCGATACGCGACTGTAGCGTGGAGTGTGCCGGGATAATGTTCTTCGCCATCGGGCGAGGTGCGGGTAAATCGCACTCCGCCGGGAAATTCCTCGGCATCCCATACCCTGTTCTGGAACCCTTGCGGGCCTCCGTGGAGGGCATTCGGGCCATTGTTGCAGGTGAGTCGGTATTCATGGCCGTCGATTGAGAAACGTCCCCGGGCGATGCGGTTGGCAAAACGTCCCGGAGTCTTTCCCGCACAGGGGCCGTCGTCGAGATAGTCGGCCTCGTCGGCATATCCGAGCACCACATCCTCAAGTTTTCCCGAGGGGTCGGGAACGACGACTGAAGTTATTCCGGCTCCGAGCGGCGACAATTGGACCGACGCGCCGGTTGAATTGATAAGTTTCATGATTGACAGCGGTTTATATAACCAAGGGAAGAAGTATCACCGTCAAGACGGCATGACGTGATGATTCTTCTTCCCTTGTGGGTTAAGTGAGTGTCAGAAATTAAGAGGTTGTTTAATAACAAATGTTAATCCAAAGTGGCTGCCATGTGGATGATGTAACTTCATTTAGATATTAATTTCAAAATTTAACCATGAGGCGGTTTATAATAAATGTTTTGTCGCACCCGTTTCCACGGTCGCCTTTTGCCCTGAACCTCGGTCACATAGCTACAGCTATGCTCCCTCGATTCATGACAAAATCCGACTCGTGTAAACGGGCTTTGGATTCACATTTGTTTTTAAACAACCTCTAATTCCCGCCGAGGGGTTTGAATTCGCCCGAATTGTCGAGCTTTGCAGCCTCGGTTGCGGCCACTTGGGCGTGAACATCGCCCATAGAGATAACTTTGAGCTGTTTTTCGAAGTCGGAGCTTGACAGTGGAGTGGTCACATGGATTGTGCGCTTTGCTCCCGGAAGGATGTCAAAATAATTGTCGGAGAAGAAATTATCGATGCCATCGAGCGACATGAAGACAGCGCGGGCGAAAACGTCGGAGGCGAGGGTTACGTCATATCCGCCGTCGGCCTTGGCGATGCTGATTTTCAGGTCAGGACGGCCATAGTTCATGTTTTTCTGCTTGGTTGCATATCCGACGTTGTTGTATATGCGGTCGCCGGTTGCAAACGAGGTTACAAAGATGACATCGCGGCGGTCAAGGCCGTTGAGGAGGTTGCTCACCTTGTCGCGGAATATCTCGGTCGAGGTCAGAGGCTTGGCATTGAAGTTGAACGACTTCTCCCACACCGGTTTGCCGTCAAGAGTCATGGCTGTCAGCGTGAATTTCCCCTTGGCGGGAGTTCGGCGGTCGGTAACGATGTTTACTGTCAGGGTGTCGTTCATCACGACGGGTGACACGAGGATGTCGTCGAGGGCATATTTCGAGTAATACTGCTGAGCTTTCCAGCGGCCGTAGTAGTCGCGGGCGGCCCAAGATGCAACGGGCCAGCAGTCGTTGTGCTGCCACACGAGCGTTCCCATGCAGTGAGGCATGTCGCGGCGGTGAGCCTCAAACGCGGTCTTGATAGCATCGCCCTGAAGGACAGAGCCTACATAAAGGAACGAGGGGAAATCCTCGGGACGGCGGTATTCCTGATCCATGTAGTCGCGGATGAGGCCGTTGGCGTAGGAACCGGCGCGCTGGTGGCACATCATGGCCTCGGAGGTGATGGACCAGTCGCGTTTCTGCGGAGCGTAAATCTTGACCGATTCAAACTCGGGGAAAGACTGGAACCCGTATTCAGAGAAAAAGCGTGATTTCTCGACATTGTAGTGGCCGATAGAGTCGCGTCCGTGCCAAACGCCCCAGTAGTGGGAGTCGCCGTTTATGCCGTCGGAGGGTGTGTCCTCAAATGCAAACGGAGACGACGGGCGATAGGCGATACCGCCGCCATATTCCTTGACGACCTCGGGTAGGCAGCGGAAATACATGTCTTTGAACTGCTTGGTGGTCAGTTCCTCGACCCCTTTTTCAATATAATACTTGTGGCGGCCGCCCCATCCGTAGTATACGTCCTGACACTCGTTGTTGCCACACCACAGAGCTATCGAGCAGTGGTTGCGCAGGCGTTTTACGTTGTCGATGGCCTCTTGGCGGATATTGGCGATGAAAGCCGAGTCGGCGGGATAGGTCGAGCAAGCAAACATGAAGTCCTGCCACACGAGGATGCCGTTGCGGTCGCAGAGCTGATAGAAATAGTCGTCTTCATAGACACCGCCGCCCCATACGCGAATCATGTTCATGTTCACGTTTTTCGCGTCGAGCACATGCTTTTCATATTTCTCGCGGGTGATGCGCGGCAGGAAGTTGTCGAGAGGCACCATGTCGACCCCCTTGGCAAATACCGGCTTGCCGTTAAGCTCAAAGTAGAGGCACATGCCGTGAGCGTCGGGCTGATGGATGAGTTTGAGCGAGCGGATGCCGATTTCCTGATCCTGAGCCTCGACCTTGTTGCCCTCGACGCTCAGCGACGTGGTGAAGTTGTAGAGATAAGGCTCGCCGAGGCCGTTGCTCCACCACAGGCGCGGCTTGTTGACGGTGTAGTCGAGAGTGACGGTGTTGACACCCTTTTTCAGTTCGGCTTTTTTTGATGCGACCTCCTTGCCGTCGGCGGTGATGGTGATGAGCGCGTCGGGAGCGTCAACGTCGCTGCGGATTTCGACGACAGTTGAGAGCTTGGCGCGTTTGGCGTTTACATCGTCCTGAATATACTGCACGTCGCTGATTCGCTGTCCGGTCCATGTTTCGAGCTGTACGGGTCGCCAGATTCCTGAGGTGACGAGGCGGGGACCCCAGTCCCATCCGTAGTGATAGCCGGCCTTGCGGGCAAAGATGCTCAGGGTCTTGTTGAAGATACCGCCGTTCTGCGACTGGTCGGGGCCGGTGTTGAATGTGTAGTCAAACTGGTCATATTTGGGCAAATCCACCTTTATGGGGGAGTCAAACTGCACTTCGAGCAGGTTTTCGCCCTCTTTCAGGATACCTTTCACATTGTAGCGCCAAGTGCGGTGCATGTTGTCGGTATAGTCGATGAGCTGGTGGTTTAGATAGATTTTGGCGTAGGTGTCGAGACCGAGGAACACGATTTCCTGATTCTCGGCATTGACCTCGTCGGTGGTCGCGGTGAAAGTGGTCTCATACCACCAGTCCTCCTTGTCGACCCACTGTACCGAGCGCTCGTTGAGCCGGAAGAAGGGGTCCTCGATGAGATCGTTGGCCATAAGGTCAGTGTGGACAGTTCCCGGGACGGTTGCGGGGAACCAGTTGTCGGAACGCTGCTGTCGGAATCGCCATTCGTCGTGAAGCTGACGGGTAGCGACCTCAGCGTTGCCGGTCAGTGCGACTGCGGCGAGTGCGAGCGCGGTGAATATGGATGCTTTTTTCATTTAAGCGTACTGATTTAGAAGTTGATATTGAGTTTCTGTCCTTGTTTCATGGACACTTTCATTTTGCCGTCTACAACCTTGCCTTTGTATTCCTTGTCGTCAAGGGTGATAGAGGGGAGATTTCCGTCGGGGATGAGGAGGCTGAACGAGGTGTCGCGGCCGGCACGGAGTTCGGCATTGTTCATTTTTCCGTCCTTCCAAGCGAGGTCGGCCTCGATAGCGCCCTGAGCGCACACGCCGCGCATTTCGCCGTCGGGCCATGCCGAGGGGAGGGCGGGGAGGAGCTCGATGAATCCGTCATGGCTCTGGATGAGCATGTCGCACATACCTGCAACGCTGCCCTCGGTCGCGTCAAAGCTGAAAATGTCCTCGGGTGCTCCTGCCACGCCCTTGGGCGAGACGGTCATGAGGTTTTCGCGGGTGAAGGTTTTGAACAGGTTCTGAAGCCAACCGTGGGCGCGGTCGCCGTCTTTGAGGAACGCGTGGAAACAGAGCATGTTGGCAGTGCTCCACTCGGTGTCTTCCCATCCGCTTGAGGCTGTCTGGGCGGCGAGCGATTTCTTTGCAGCCTCCATCAGGTCAGGTGATTTGGTATAGGACATCTGTCCGAAGGGATAGAGGGAGTGGATGTGGGATGAGTGGCGGTGGGAGGGGTCGCTGCGGTGAACGTCGAGCAGCCATTCCTTGATTTGGCCGTCGTTGCCGATGGCGAGAGGGGGGAGGCGCTTGATGTCTTTTTCGAGTCGTGCGCGGAATTTTTTGTCCACGTTGAGGATTTTGGATGACTCGATGCAGGCGGTGTAAATCTGATAGACGATGGCGCGGTCGAGTGTGGGCATCATGGATGCGGGATAGTGGTTGCCGTCGGGGCCGATAAAGCCGTTTTCGGGGGATATGCCGGGACCGGTCACGAGGTAGCCGGTGTTGGGGTCTTCGACCATGTAGTCCATGTAGAACTCGGCACAACTCTTGAGCAGCGGGTAGCCGGTAGAGCGCAGGTAGTCAGTGTCGAGCGTGTAGAGATAGTGGCTCCAAAGCTCGGTGGCAAGCCAAGCGCCGGCCGAGGGGAACAAGGCCCATCCAACATACCCGCCGGGAGCGGTGAAACCCCAAGGGTTGGTGATGGTGTGGGCACACCATCCGCCGCAGCCGTAGAGTTTTGACGCGGTTTCCGAGCCGTATTTTGCAAGCAGTTCCACATATTTGAACATCGGAACGTTACACTCGGCAAGGTTGGCGCGGTTAGGTGACCAGTAATTCTGATTGACGTTCATGTCGAGGTGGTAGTCGCAGGTCCATGCCATCTGGCAGGCGAGGTTGTCGTTCCAGATACCCTGAAGGTTGGAGGCGAGAGGGGAATTGGGACGCGACGAGGCAATCTGCATGTAGCGGCCATACTGGAAGAAAAGAGCGTCGAAGTCGGGGTCGACGGCTCCATTCTTGGCGAGGCGCAGACGTACGTCGGTCGGGAGTTTCGAGCCGTCCTTGTCGCCGAGTCTGATTGACATGCGGTTGAACAGGTTGGAGTGGTCGGCCATAGTGTTGGCTTTAAGAGTGTTGAATCCAAGTGTCGCGGCGTTGGCTGTTGTCTTGCGCACGTCTGCCGCATAGTCGGGATTGTCAAAGTCAGTGCGCACATCTATATATATAGTAACCTCGTCGGCACCCGAGACTTTCACTCCCTTGTCGGTCGCGGTTATTTTTCCGCCGCATGCATCGAGTTTCAGGTTTCCGGCAAAATTCACGCCTCCGGGGCCAAACATCGGGTAATCTACCTTGCCGTCGAGATATATCCCGTCGGAAGTATGGGAGAGATTTGACTCGCGTAGAAGGTCGGTGCCGAGAGTCATTGTGATGGCACCCTTGCGGTCGGCCGATATTCTGACGGCCATTACATCGTCGGGGTAGTCACAGATGTATTCGCGCGTATAAGTGACACCGCCACGCTTGAATGAGGTGGTTGCCACGGCTGTTTCAAGGTTCAGTTCGCGGCGGTAGTCGCTGACTGTCGTTCCGGGATATTCAAAGTCGAGCACCATTTCGCCTAAAGGGAGGTGGGTGCCGAAAGAGTTGTTGCTGCCTGAGAGATATCTGGCTGTCAGCTCGTTTCCGAGGGCGAGGTTTCCGTCAAAAAAAGCTTTGCGTATTTCGGCAAGACGTTCCGGGCCGCAGCCGTCGTTCTGCAACGTGTCGCGCTGTCCGGCCCAGAGGGTGACCTCGTTGAGGGCGATGCGGTCGCGGTCGATTCCTCCGAAAATCATGGCACCGATTCGGCCGTTACCGAGCGGAGCCGCTTCCATCCACTCCTTGGCCGGGGTCTGATACCATAATTTAGGAGTTGATATTTGAGCCTGTGCTGTCATTGCCGATGCGGCGATAAGGGCAGTGACAAAAATCTTTAGATTTAGGTTCATGGTGAATTTATAAAATTTAATTAAAATTTAGATCCGATTTAATTGAGTAATATCGACAATGCAAAGGTATATTTAATGTATAAGATATATTTTAGTAAATTCATCATTATATGGAAAATTTGGAGAAAAGCGATGTGGTCTTTAAATCAGGTGTATTTGGGGCTGAAAATGGTCATCACGGGTCGAAATGATAATTTTGGGTCAGAAAATGAAACAAATGCGTAAAACGCCCGCGATTAAGCTGTTAATGAGGCAAATGTGTTGTGAAATTCTAAAATAATGCTAAAACGAGGTTGAAAAAGTGATTAAATTTGCCGCTGTAAAACGTGAGAGGAGCATCCCCGCTTTCTCCACCTTGATACCATCGAAATACAAAATTCAAAAAAATAATCTAAACCAAGTCACAATGCATGTGAAACCGACAAGAAAACTTGCAAAGGTAATTGTGATGCTGATGCTTGCGCAGGGCGTGACCTCATTGAGTTCATGTTCTGACGACTATATTTATGACGACAAGCAACCCGACAACTTGGGCGAAAGCATCTATGGCTATCTGAAATCACAGAACAATTTCACTTATGCTACCCGCCTTATCGACGACCTCGGCTATACCGAAGTGTTGTCCAAGACCGGCAGTAAGACACTGTTCCCGGCAACCGACGAAGCCTACGAGCGCTTTTTCAATGACAACGTCTTCGGTGCCCGCAGCTATGACGAGCTGACTCCGGCACAGAAACGCCTGATCATGAACTCCAGCATGATCAACATGGCCTATCTGACCGACATGCTTCCCAATGTCGCAAATTCATCGGGAGAAATGAGCTCGGGCGCCGGTCTCGCTTTGCGGCGTTACACATCGGGTTCCTATCTTGACTCGATAACGGCGGTCGGCAGCACCGATGTCATCGACACTCGTTTCTGGTCGCGTTTCAAGGGCAAAAAGCTGTTCCTCGCCCAGAATCCCGCGATGATGATTCATTTCACTCCCCAGTACATGGCGACGAGCGAGATGAGCGCGAGCGATTTCAACACGATTTTCGGGATGACACCGTCGAGCGGTGACATTTATATCGACAATGTGAAGATGGCTGAGGGTGACATCATCTGCAAAAACGGCTACATCCATGTGATGGACGAGGTGATACTTCCCTCGTCGACAATGGCTCAGGTTATTGACACCCAGAGTGATACCAAGATATTTAAGAACATACTCGACAAGTTCTGCGCACCCTACTATGATGCGGGAATCGACAAGGCGGTGAAAGACTACTATAACGGCTCGACCCCCTTGCGTCCTGTCATCGAGGGAATGGGAGAGAATGACTCGGTATTCATCAAGCGTTATTTTACCGAGGGTGTCTCGGCCGGGCCCAACGGCGAGAACCTTTCCCGTTACGGTCTCTTGTACTACGACCCCAACGACCCCAACTATTCGAGCAGCAGCGCCGAGCAGGACATGGGCGTTATGTTTGTTCCGTCCGATGTCGCCATGGAGGAATATTTCTATGGCAGCGAGGGTGGTTATCTTCGAGACTCTTACGGCTCGTGGGACAACGTGCCGACCGACATTCTGGCGATGTTTGTCAAAAATCATCAGAAAAAATCGTTTAAATCATCTCTGCCTCACTTGTGGAGCAACATCACTGACGAGACGAGCTATCCCCTTAACATAACTGAAAGCAATATCGTGCGCGTCATCCCCGCCAACAACGGTATCGTGTATGTTATTAACAAGGTATTGCCCCCGATTGATTACAAAGGTGTGTATGCGGCCACCCTGACCGCCGACAACACTCAGGTCATGAAGTGGGCCATCACTGATGACTGGTCAGACCTCGGCGATTCTCAGGCGATGCGTTTCTATATGTATCTGCGCTCGATGGAGAATATGTACAATCTGCTTGTTCCGACTGACGAGGCATTCCATTCCTACCGCGACCCCATTTCGTGGGCGCTTGGCGGCAGCAGCCGTGAAATCTGGGACTTCTATTATTCAGGCATTGACGGCCGTGTCCTTGCCGATGCCTATCCCGCCGACGAGAACGGCGCTGTGACCGGTCCCCGCAAGCGCACAATCCGCGACATATCCATCATCCGCAACCGCATGCGCGACATTCTCGACATGCTCATTGTCGTGGGTGACAACGATGACAATGTCCTTTCGGGATATGTCAACGACGGTTCGGCAAGCTACTTCCTGACCAAGGGCGGCTCAACCATCGGAGTCAACGGCAGCGGCAACAATGTTTCCTTCTTCGGCGGCGGAGACCGCGACCTGTCACTTCCCGCCTCGGGGGTTGAAAGCATCGGCGGCCGCCCCTGTATCTATGACTCGCAGAACGGGCGCACATTCTTCATCGACCGCCTCCTCCACGACCCGGCTAAAAGTGTATATGACGCGCTCGGCGCGCATCCCGAGTTCCAAGAGTTCTTTGACTTGTGCCGCGGCGACGGAATGGTCTCATCAATGTTTGAGAAAGATCCTGACTTTGAGGATATTTTCTCTACCAAGCTGACCGAGACTTCTTCGGGTGTCGGTGTCGTTGTCAATTCGTTCAACAACTTCCGTTACACCGTCCTCGTCCCCACCAACGAGGCCGTGCGCAAAGCCATTGCCGAAGATCCCAAGCTCTTTACATGGGACGAAATCGCCCTTGATGACAACATTGATACCAAGAAAGCCAAAGCTCTCTACCTGCTCAAGTTCCTGCGTTATCATTTTGTCGACAATTCGGCCTATATCTCGGGCAAGACTTACGGCCCGCTCAATTATGAGACAGGTGCCCGAAATTCTTATGACAAGTTCCACAAGGTAGCCCTGCAGAGTGACGGCTCGATGCTGACCGTCACCGACGAGCAGGGACACCGCGCCAATGTCGTGACCACCGGTGGCCTCTACAATATCATGGCCCGCGACCTGATTGTCAACAACAAGGATGCCTCGGCCGCAACTCAGATAACCTCGTCGTCACGCGCAGTCATCCATCAGATTGACCGAGTGCTGAATTATAAAGATTAACCATTCATTAGCCAATACATTCACTACCAAAATGGGAAAAATAAAATATATACTGTTACTGGCACTGATGTCGCTGCTGCCGGCTACGGCCGTGGCCCAGACGGTCGTGCGCGGTACTGTCTACGATGAGTTTGGCGACCCGATTATCGGTGCCCTTGTCCACGAGGTAGACAAAAACAACCGTGTCTACAGCAACGCGGCCACCGATATAAACGGTGAGTTCACGCTTCAGGTCAAAAATATGAAGAACAAACTGCGCATCACCTATATCGGTTATGACCCGCAGGTTGTCGAGCCGCAGCCCAAGATGGAGATAACCATGAAGGATGCCAACGTGATGAACGAGGTTGTCGTTACCGCTCAGAAAATGTCGAGCGACAACTCCATGCCGATTCCCCAGCGCGAGATTTCGGGCGCGACCCAGACTCTTAACACCAAGGTGTTTGAAGGTCTGTCGGTCGCCTCGGTCGATGACGCGCTTCAGGGCCGAATGGCGGGTCTCGACATCGTGAGCGCGTCGGGCGACCTCGGTGCCGGTTCTTCAATGCGCATCCGTGGCAGCGGCTCAATCAACGCCAATGCCGAGCCTCTTATCGTGCTTAACGACATCCCCTACGAGAGCCATGTCGACGATTCGTTTGACTTTGCCAATGCCACCAGCGAGCAGTTTGCCAACCTTCTCAGCATCAACCCCGAGGACATCGAGGAAATCACCGTGCTGAAAGACGGCGCGTCGGCCGCCATCTACGGCGCACGCGGTGCCAACGGTGTCATCATGATCAAGACCAAGCGAGGCGTGCAGGGCCCTCCCCGTGTGCAATACCTGTACAAGTTCTCAACCCACAAGCAGCCCCGCGGGCGCAAGATGCTCTCGGGAGATGACTATACAATGCTCATGAAACAGGCTTATTTCAACCCCTATCAGGATGAAAACGCCTGCAACGTTCCCGAATACAACTATGACCCCACATTCTCGGAATATCACAACTTCAACGCCAACACCGACTGGGTCAAGGAGGTGACACAGTATGGTTACACCCACGACAACACTGTAAATATCACCGGTGGTGGAGAAAAGGCCCGCTACCGCGTGTCGGTGGGTTATCTCAATCAGAGCGGTACCATCATCGAGCAGCACTATGACCGCATCTCCTCGCTGATGAACCTCGACTATCAGGTGAGCGACCGTCTGAAATTCTCTACCGAGTTCTCGCTGACCCACTCCAAGAACAAGAAGACATTCCAAGACGGTGATGACGGCAACTATAACTCAAGTATCCTCGACATCGCCTACCGCAAGATGCCTAACGTGGCCGTGTACCGTCACGACGACATGGGCAACCCCACAAGCGATTTCTACATCATCCCCCGCACTTCGACCCTCGATGACTCGCAGAAAAACCTCGTCAACCCCGTGGCTCTTGCCAAACTCGCAAAATATGACGAGACCGGCATGCGTATCATCCCGACACTCCGTCTGCAGTATGACATTCTCGATCCCCGCAAGCATCGCCTCCGCTATCAGGGTTACATCCAGTTTGATATCGAGAACAAGAAAGAAGACAAGTTCCTCCCCCGCGAGGTCACCTCGTTAAACTGGGACAACGATGCCGTCAACCGAGCCTATCGCCGCGATGCCGAGTCCCACAACATGCAGACCAAGCACGAGCTGCTTTTTGTCCCCGACCTTGGCAAAAATCACTCCTTTATGCTCCTTGCCGCATGGGAAATGACCTCGGGTAACTCTCAGGTTCAGGAATTTTACAAGTCCAATCTTCCCAACGGTATCGAAAACTCCACTCAGGCAGGCATCGAGCGTCGCATCAGCAGCAACAAGGGCGAGTGGCACTCTATGGCCTATATGGGCCGTCTCCACTATGCCTTCAAGGAGCGTTATATCCTTGACCTGACAGTGCGTCGCGACGGCAGCACCCGTTTCGGGGCGGCCAACCGCTGGGGTACGTTCCCCGCTGTCTCGGCCAAGTGGATTCTCAGCGACGAGGCTTGGTTCAAGGACTGGGAATGGTTCAACATGTTCGGTATCCGTGTGGGGTATGGCAAGACAGGCCGTGTGCCCGACTACGAATATCTCCATTATGCCCGTTACAACTCAAGCTACGGCACCGAAGGCGGCCACAACAGCTACATAGACATCTCCACGCTGCACCCCGCCACTATCCGCCTGAGCAACCTCAAGTGGGAGACCGCGACATCCTATAACCTCGGTTTCGATGTCAACCTCTTTGACTACAAGTACAACTTTGACTTCAACGTGTTCCATGAAACCGACGACGACCTCCTTTTCAAAGATCAGACAATTCCCTCGTCGACAGGTTTCGGCTCAATCAGCTACATCAACGGCGGTACGCTCGTCAAGAACGGCTGGGAGCTTAACTTCTACACCCAGAATCTCGTAAAGGCGGGCAACGTGACATTTGACATCAACTTCAACCTCGCCAACTACACCAGCAAGATTACCGAGATGCTCCCCGAAATTCTCGAATCTTATCAGGGCGAATTTGTCAAGACCCCCAACGAGAGCCGCTATGTCAACCGCATCCAGCTCAACAATGCCTACGGTTCGATCTACGGTCTGCGTTACAAAGGCGTCTACCAGTGGAGCGACTATGTCGAAGGCCGCGAGGGCACATGCCCCGTTGTCCGTGATGCCGCAGGCAATGTCGTTACCGACGCGGTCGGCAACCCGCTCCCCATGTACTACGACTATGGCGGCATCAATTACCGGTTCCGTGGCGGTGACGCAATCTATGAGGATGTAAACCATGACGGTACAATCGATGAACTCGACGTGGTTTATCTCGGCAACTGCAACCCCAAGATTTACGGCGGTTTCGGCTTTACAGTGCGCTGGAAAGACTTGTCGGTTAACGCATTCTTCAACTTCCGTGCCGGAAACAAGATTGCCAACTATGCCCGTATGCGCGCCGAAAACATGTATACCAACGACAACCAGTCAATCGCGACCAACTGGCGCTGGCGCAAGGAAGGCGACGTGACCGAGATGCCCCGCGCACTCTATAAATATGGTTACAACTGGATGCCGAGCGACCGTTTTATAGAAGACGGTTCGTTTCTGCGATTCAAATATCTGACCTTCAACTACGCGTTCCCCAAGGACCTTATTTCCAAGGCCCATTTCAACCAGTTGAATCTCTATCTGACGCTCAACAACCTCTATACATGGACCAAGTACACCGGTGTAGACCCTGAAATCTCGCCCAATGCCATGACCGGAGTTGTCGAGGACTGGAGCACGACACCCCGCTCCCAGTATTTTACATTTGGTGTAACCGTAGGTTTCTAACCACTCAAACAGAAAGTTAAAAATGAACAAGATATTTAAACTGATTTCAATTGCCGCGGTAGCCTTGTCGGCTGCATCGTGCAACGATTTCTTTGAGCTGGAGCCGAAGAACGAGCTCGTGCTTGACGAATTCTGGCAGTCAGAAAGCGACGTTCTCAGTGTGACCGGCAGCTGTTACCGCATGATGCAGGAGGGCGGTTTCATGGAGCGTCTATTCATGTGGGGCGAGTTCCGTGGCGACAACGTGATTCTCGGAAACGGTGACGGCGGCGACATCTCCAATATCGCCAACCTCAACCTTCTCCCTTCCAACAACTATGCCTACTGGGGCGACTTCTACAAGGTCATCAATCTCTGTAACACTGTCGAGCATTTCGCCCCGATAGCGCGTCAGAAAGACCCCAACTTCACCCAGAACAATCTCAACGGCTATATCGCCGAGGTGAAAGGCATACGCGCGTTCTGTTATTTCACCCTTGTCCGCGCGTTCCGTGACGTGCCTCTCGTTCTTGACCCGGTAATTGACGACACCCAGTCGTTTCAGATTCCCCAGTCTTCACCCGAGGAGATCCTTGACTTCCTGATCAGCGACCTCAAGAGTGTCGAAAACACCGCTTTCACCTCGTGGACCAACAAGGCATACACCAAGGGCCGCGTGACTCAGAATGCCATCCGCGCCCTCATCGCCGACATGTCGCTATGGCTCGGCCGTTACGAAGACTGCGTGACCTACTGTGACAAAATCATGAACGATGTCAACAATGTCATTACCCTTGAAATGTCACCCGCCTACAATATGCTGATTTTTGTCGACGGCAATTCTGTCGAGAGTATTTTCGAGCTTCAGTTCAACCGGTCGAGCAGCACCGTGGCCAATTCGTCGCTCATCCGTTTCTACGGCACCGACGGCAGCTCGTCGTCGGTGATGAACGCTTTCGATTTCTCATCGACCGAGCTGTTTGCCGAGACCGACCTCCGCGGGCATGACGCGTTCTATCCTTCAACAAGCGGCGTGTGTCCCATCAAAAAATATGTCTCCTACCGCCCCAATCCGGGACTCGAATTCATCCAGCAGGGCGACTACAGCGATCTCGGTTACAGTGCCGGTAACTGCAACTGGATTATCTACCGCCTCCCCGACGTGTTCCTGATGAAGGCCGAGGCACTCGTGGAACTTAACCGAAACCTCCCCGAGGCTTACAATCTGGTCAGCCGCACATTTGACCGCGCCAACCCCGACTTGGAACCCGGTATGGCCAACCCCAACGCCTCCTCCTCTCAGGATGCCATGCGCACACTCGTCTTTGAGGAACGCCAGCGCGAATTCATGTTTGAAGGAAAGCGTTATTTCGACATTATCCGCATGATTAACCGCGACCGCAGCCGTTTCAGCACGATTGTCAGCCAGTATCTCGTCCCCAAGTATGCCGATCTCGATCAGGCGACTGTAAAGAGCAAGCTGAGTGAATATGATGCTCTGTTCATGCCGGTTAAAGACTCGGAACTGAAGGCCAACCTCCAGCTTGTGCAGAATCCCTTCTACAAGACTTCCAACGATATCGGTATCGGAGGAAAGTAACAGCTAACACCTTGATAGTGCAACATGAAAACAAAATGAAGATATGAAAATCAGAAATTTATATCATAAAATCGCAGTCATGGCCGCAGTCGGTGCCGCGGTGTCGCTGACACCGTCATGCAGCGACGATGTCGCCGACGATGCCTATTACACCTTTACCGGGCAGACTGTCGCGTCCTACTGTGGTGACAACCCCGACTTGTATTCGACGTTCTATAACCTCATTGAGGAAACCGGCAACTACTCGCTGTTGTCAACCTACGGGCATTATACCTGTTTTGCCCCCGACAATGCCGCCTTTAACGAGTATTTCAGTTCAATCGGCAAGACCTATGACCAATTGACCGATGACGAAAAACGCGAGATTGTCTACAATCACGTCATCAAGAGCGGTGCCATCGACTTTACCTCGGACCGCTTTGAGGAAGGCGCGCTCAGCGAGGCCACGATGAGTGACAATTATATCGTCATCTCCTATAAGACCGACGATGCCGGAGGCGGCCTTACAATCTATGTCAACAAGGACGTGCCTATCATCGAGCGTGACATCGAGGTTCACAACGGAGTGGTTCACCATGTCGGCGCGGTCATCCGTCCCACCAAGGAATTTATCGGCGACATCATTCTCAATGAAGAAGTCGTGGGTGACCGTTCCTATAAGATTTTTGCCAAGGCTCTTGAGATGACCCATCTTGCCGACAGCCTGAAAAAGACCTATGACGAAAATTACAAATGTCCCGTAGAGGATCCCGCCGGGCTGACCACCTTGGGAGCATGGACGGTCAAGGTCCCGACAGTCAAACGTTATGGGTTCACCCTTTTTGCCGAACCTGATGATGTTATGGCCGCTGCCGGTATCAATTCGATTGACGACCTCGTGGCCTATGCCGGCAGGTACTACACCAACGGCAATCCCGACTATACCTCGCGCGACAATGCGCTCAACAAGTTTGTGGCCTACCACATCCTTGACCGTCAGATGTCGACCAACTCGCTTCTTTACAGCGGCAGGGCCACAGCTCCCAACAGTGCCCGTGACCGTGTCGAGTTCTACGAGACAATGTACGAGTTCCACATTATCAAAGTCAATGTGGGTATCGCAATCAACCGCAGCGAGAAAAACCGCAACGACTACATCGGTCTTGACGAGGGCCGAAGCAATCTCAGCGCGATTAACGGCTACATCCATTCGCTGACTTCGATGCTCGTCTACGATACAGACCGCATGGAGAACGACGTGCTCAACTGCCGCATCCGTTTCGACATGTTCAACGTACCCCCGGAATTGACCAACAACAACATCCGCTGGCAGTTGCTTACAATTCCGTCACCCGCTGTGGGGTACACCATTCCTCATGACTTCTGCTCAAAGCATCTCTCTTTCAGCAAGGAAACTGAAATCATGATGTGGGGTAGCGACTACTGGGATGTACATCAGGCCGACGAGTTGAAACTCAACGGATGGTATGACTTCACTCTGCGCATGATTCCCGTTCCGCCGGGTTCCTACGAGGTGCGTGTCGGTTACCGTCCCGAGTCGTGGCGCGGTATCGCCCAGTTCTTCATCGACGGCGAGATGCAGGGTATTCCCCGCGACCTGCGCATCACTGCCAGTGACCCGCAGGTGGGGTTTGTTCCCGATACCGGCGGCCCGCAGGATGCTGAAAACGATAAGGCTATGCGCAACCACGGTTTCATGAAGGCACCGGCTTCGATGTGGTCCAATCATGACAACTGCTCGCTCCGCGACATCAAGGGCAGTCCTCCGTTGCGCATCATTATCGGAACGGTTAACTTCCAAGAATATGGCGCTCACTATCTTCGAGCCAAGAACGTGTATGCCTCCGACCGTGAATATAACGGTGACTATATCGAACTGATTCCCACCAGTCTGATTGATACTGAAGATATTTATTAAAAATGAAATTCAGTTATAAACATACTCTGATTTTTCTTGCGGCAGTGATGTCGGCAGGATGCTCCGGTGATGTGGCCGACGAGGCTTGCTGCACATTCACCGGCGATACTGTCGCATCCTGCTGCGAGGCCAATCCGGAAACCTTCTCGATATTCACCGACCTCATCAGCGATACCGGGAATGACGCGCTGTCGTCAACCTATGGACAATACTCCTGCTTTATCCCCGATAATGCTGCTTTCGAGACTTATTTCGCCGCTATCGGAAAATCTTATTCCGGGCTGAACGATGATGAAAAGAAGGAAATTGTCTATAACCACGTCATCAAGAGCGAAGCCGCCGATTTTACATCTGACCGTTTTTAGGAAGGTGCCTTGTGTGAACCGGCGATGAGCAACAACTACATCGTCATTTCCTACAAGACCGATGCACCGACCTCATTGATACCGAGGACATATAATAATGATAATAACCCATAACGCTATATGAAAACCTTAAATATTATTCCGGCATTTCTGGTTGCTGCCTTGTCGCTGACCTCGTGTTCCGACGACTGGGACAACCACTATGACCGCAGTGAGACAGCGGCTACAGAGTCGGTTCTCGACATGGTCAAGGGCAACCCCGATCTGTCAACTTTTGCCCGCATGATTGAGATTGCCGGCTACAGCGACCTGCTCGGGTCGAGCCAGACCTTCACAGTGTTTGCCCCCACCAACGAGGCCCTTGCCGGTGTCAGTCTCGAAAATACCGACGAGGTCAAACGAATCGTGGCCAACCACATCTCCCGTTTCAACAACTCGACTGCTTCTGATGCCGCTCAGGGCGTGAAGATGTACAACGGCAAGCGTTTCTTCTTTGACGGAAATAGTTTCGGAGGCGCGACCTTGGACGATACTGACAACATCGCGACCAACGGTATCCTTCACATTGTCTCGACTCAGATTCCCTATGTCTATAATCTGCGCGAGTATTTCGACACCCACGACAACACCTCGGCCATAGCCGAGTTTATCGCTCGTTTCGACGAGAAACAGCTTGACCTTGAGTCCAGCGTCGCTATCGGTGTCGATGAAAAGGGCCAGACGGTCTATGACTCCGTGCTGATTGACTACAACCCCGTCTTTGACCGCTATCACGGCATCGGCGATATTGCCAACGAGGACTCGGTTTTCACTATGATAATCCCCGACAACGTGGCATGGCAGAAAGCCTATGACCGCATCTCGCCCTATTTCAATGTCTATAACGACGATCAGGCTGTGGCCGATTCCATCCGTGACGTGCAGACATCCCTCGCCATCATCAGCGACCTTGTCTATCGTCAAGAGGTGGAAGATCCCGCCGCTTTCCCGAAATTGATGTCGACAACCGGCAGCGAGATATTTGACGTGCCCGCTCTATTTGCAGGGACTACACGCATCAAGGCAAGCAACGGCTGGATTTATGCCGCACCGCGTGTGAATTATGACAACACCGAGACTTGGAACAAGGAAATCGAAGTCGAGGGCGAGACTCAGACCGGCCGCACTCCCGGTGCAGGTACGACAATCAACGTGCGCAGCGTGGATTCTGACAATCCTTTTGCCGACGTTATCAGCGAGATGCGCTATATCGAGGTTTCCTCGACATCTCCCTCCCGTCAGCCCGGTGTGACTATCTCGATTCCCGACGTGCTCTCGGGACAGTATGACATCTATGCGTCATTTGTTCCCGCCAATGTTCTTGACGCTACGGCTGTCAACGACAGCACAAGGGTTTCGTTCACAATCTCTTATATGGGAGCCAACGGCCGTAGCACGACTTCACGGTTCACCAATTCGGATTTCATCACCCGGCCCACTGAAATGACGCTCATAAAGGTTGCCGAGGGATTTTCTTTCCCGGTCTCCAACTACTATGACCCCCTGTGGTGGATGGATGAGACGCATAGCTCTCTTGACCAGACTGTCACTACCTCGGTCTATGTGACGACCAATGTCTCCAATACCGAGTTCAACCGCGGTGTAATGACACGCCGCTTCCGCCTCGACCGAATAATTTTTGTCCCCGTTAAGGATTTAGCCGATTAAACATCATGAAAATGCTCAATAATTATAAGAAGACCGTCATGGGCGCAACACTGGTTGCGGCTATGATAGCCGTGCCGGTATCAGCTGTGGCAGCTCCCGCCGGGGCCGATAACGAGACTGAAGTCTCTGCCGCATCGGTTGAAATTCCGGGCCGTGTCATTGATGCCGCGACCGGAAAGCCTCTCGCCGGTGCCCGTGTCTCCGTGGTCAACAGCACTGCCACGGTCTCGACCGGTGATGACGGTGCTTTCGCCCTCAAGTCACCCTCGTCGCGTGTCTCCCTCAAAGTGGAGTTTCCCGGCTACAATACAGTGATTGTTCCCGCGTCGGGACGCAGCGAGGTTGCTGTCAAAATGTCGCAGTCGACCGGCTCGACGGTTTATGATACTGACGTGCTTGCATCCGGAGCAACGACACTTGTGTCTGATTTCCCCATCGGCGAGGTTGCAGCCGACCGCAGTGTCTCTGACCTTCAGGGTGACCTTTTCGCCATCTCGCGCTCGGGTATGCCCGGGGCCGGCCACACCGTCTATGTGTCGGGTCTCCACTCGATCAGTACCTCGTCGCAGCCCCTTTATGTGGTCGACGGTGTTGTCTGGACCACATCGGAAGACGCAATCTCGACAGTTGACGGCCATTTCAACAACCCCCTCGCCCTCATCTCGCCCGACGACATCGAGAGTATCAGCGTCATGAAGAACGGAACCGCGCTCTATGGTGCCAAAGGCGGCAACGGCGTTGTCATCATCGAGACCAAACGCGCCCTCAGCGAGGCTACCGAAATCGAGGCATTCGCCCGCATGGGCTGGCGAGGCAGCATCAAGTCTATTCCCGTGATGGATGCGTCGCAATATCGCACTTACGCCTCTGACATCGTGAAAGGAAAGTACACCAATACCACCCACATAGAGCGTCTCAGCTTCCTGAACGACGACCCGTCATCATCACAGTATGCCATGACCCACAACAACACTGACTGGCTCGACCTGACAACCCGCACGGGACTGTTGATGAACTACGGCGTGAACGTGCGTGGCGGTGACGACCGTGCCCTCTATGCCTTCATGCTCGGTTATACCAAGAATGACGGCTCGGTCAAGGAGACATCGATGGACCGCATCAACGTGAGGTTCAACTCTGACATCAAGCTGTGGCAGGGTGCGACTCTGCGTTTTGACATCGCTTACGCCCAAGTCAACTACAAGTTGCGCGACGACGGTGTCAACGCCCTCACCTCTCCCTATTACCTCTCGATGATCAAGTCGCCGCTTTATCACCCCAACGTCCTGACTACCGACGGTGCCGTCACTGTCAAGTATGCCGATGTTGACGAGCTGGGTATCAGCAACCCCATGACCATTCTCGACATGGGAGTAGGGGAGAGCCGCAACTACCGTTTCAACCTCAATGCCGCCCCCCGGTACCGGATTAATTCACAGCTCGCGGTCGAAGGGCATGTCGATTACTCTTTTGACAAAATCAAGGAAAACTCCTTCTACCCCGACTATGGCGTGGGTGAGACTGAGTTTGTCAACAATACCGGCGAAATCTATTTTACCGCAAGGAACGCCGTGCAGAACCTGATGGTGCGGCACACTACATTCCATGCCGGACTGCATGTCGACTACAACCCGCTGCATGACACGGTCAACGACCTCGCGCTCCGAGCCGGTTACCGTTATCAGAACGATACCTACATCTCGTCACTCGGAAAAGGTTTCAACACTTCGAGCGACTACATCAACGACCTCGCCAACACCACGACGCGCGAGACTATGGGCTTTGACACCAAGTGGCGCAACATGGCGTGGTTCTTTACCGGGGAATACTCCCTTTACAAGCGTTATATTCTCGGCGTGGATGTGACTATGGAGTCAAGCTCGCGGTTTGGCAAGGATGCCCCCGACGCAATCCATCTCGGCGGAATCTCTTGGGGCCTGTTCCCCTCGGTAAACGCCGCGTGGCTCATCTCGTCTGAATCATGGATGGCCGGCGCCCGTTTCGTCAACCTGATGAAGCTCCGCGCTGGGTTTGACATGGCGGGAAACGACAATCTTCCCTATTTTGCCAACCGCACCTACTTTGCGTCAAGCCATTTCCTCGGCAATGCCTATGCCCCGGTCCTCTCGGGCATCGGCAACAACCGCCTGAAATGGGAGACTACCTCCACTGTCCGTGCCGGTCTTGACATGAGCATGTTCAATGACCGCTGGCAGTTCAGCGTCGACCTATATAAGGCCAAGACCCGTGACCTCCTCGTCAGCAAGACACTTGTCGAGGAAGCGGGCCTCGGGACTTATTGGAGCAACGGCGGCGAACTTGAAAACTCAGGCGTGAATTTCTCGACCACCGTGCGCGCTCTCAACACCCGCGACTGGAAACTCGACCTTGGCGCGTCAATCGGCCATTACAAGAACAAGGTCACCAAGCTCGACGACGGTGATTTCACCACTGACATCTGCGGGGGCTCCGTTCTGACCTCGGTCGGCAACCCTGTCGGAGTGTTCTACGGCTACAAGACCGACGGAGTCTTCTCCACAGCAGCCGATGCAGCAGCCGCCGATCTGAAAATCCGTAACGCCAACGGCTCCTATACCGCGTTTGCCGCAGGCGACATGAAATTTGTCGACGCTACCACCGACGGTGTCATCAACGACGATGACCGCCGGATTATCGGCAATCCCAATCCTGATTTCTATGGTAATTTCAACTTCCGTCTCACTTGGAAGAACTTCACCCTCGGTTCAATCTTTACCTATTCGGTCGGCAACGATGTCTACAATGCCCTCCGTGCCAATCTTGAAAGCGGAAGCGACATCTTCAACCAGACAACCGCGATGGCCAACCGCTGGGTTGCCGAAGGTCAGGTGACCGACATCCCGCGCTCCACATTCGGCGACCCGATGGGCAACTCCCGTTTCAGCGACCGCTGGATTGAAGACGGTAGCTACCTCAAGTGGAAATCTCTCTCTTTCGAATACCGCATCCCCATCCACAACCCCTATATTCAGGGTGTGACACTGTCGTTTGCTGTCCACAACCTCTGCACATGGACCAAGTATCTCGGTCCCGACCCCGAATTTTCTTTCGGAAACTCGCCCCTCTACATGGGTGTCGATGCCGGTCTGATTCCGGCGACGCGCGACTTCAACTTCGGTGTTAAAATCAATCTGTAAACTATCATGAAACATAATAGCATAAAACTGTTAATCGCGGCACTTTCCGCCATCGTCGGTTTTTCGTCATGTGAAGACATGATGGACACCGATACCTCGACCTACCGCTATGAGAACGGCGTGAAACTCGAAACCGCCGCCGACTCGCTTTACTCGGTGATGGGCATTCTAAACCAGTTGCAGGCAGTCGGCGAGCGTTATGTCCTCCTCGGCGAGCTTCGCGGCGATCTTGTGAGCGTCACTCCTGACGCAGATTTCTCACTGCGCGAGATTTCTGAATTCAACATCTCTCCCGACAACGAATATCTTTCCATGCGCGACTATTACAGCATCATCAACAACTGTAATTACGCTCTGTCACGCATCGACACCGATGTCACCATCCACGGCACCAAGGCTCTGCTCCCCGAGTATGTGGCTATCCGCGCAATGCGCGCGTGGACCTATCTCCAGATGGGACTTAACTTCGGGACCGTCAAGTATATATCCGAGCCGATTCTATCGCTTGAAGACAGCCTGAAGGATTTCCCCTCGGTCGACCTTGACGCCCTCGTGCCCATGCTGATTTCCGATATGGAACAGTATGCCACTGTCGACATGCCCTCCTATGGCACTATCGACGGTTTTAGCTCCACCCGGTTCTTTGTACAGCCGCGCCTCCTTCTCGGCGACCTGTACCTGTATAATAATGACTACGAACAGGCCGCCGCGATGTACTACAGCTATATCGAGCGCTATAATGTCGCCATTACATCGGGTTACGGTAACTGCTGGAGCTCGTCCAATCAGGACAATGCCCAGCTCGGCAACAATGGCGCATATATTTCAGAAGCCATGCAGATGATACCTTACTCGTCAGATGCCAAGGAATATCACCCCAACCTTGTCAACCTGACCTATAACACTGTTCCCTCGATTGTGCCTGCTGAATGGTGGGTAGAGGAAATGAACGACATTTCCCACTTCCATGTCGACAACATGGGCAACAATATCATCAGCGGCTATCTTCAGGGCGATTTGCGAGGTCAGGTGCGTTATCGTAGCGGAACCCGTGAAAGCGCGGCTTCATTCGGTAACATCCGGACCGGAGTCAATTCGTCGGACTGCCTGATAACAAAGTTTGAGCTGAATGCGACCCAGAATACCGCAATCACATCTCCCGATAATGAATTGTTGCAGGGAATGGGCCTGTTGGCACGCAGCGTGGTAACTTGTCGCACGTCTCACGTCTATCTGCGCTACGCCGAGGCTGTAAACCGCGCCGGAAAGCCCACCCTCGCTTTTGCCGTTCTCAAAAACGGACTGACCCGCGAGAATATGACCGTCGGGCAGCCTGTGGAGGGTGAGGAGGTCACCGAGAAGCCGGTTATCAACCCCGAGGAGCTTGCCGACAACCGGCCTTGGACCAATTTTGCCGCGCTCGACCTTGACAACTGCGGGACCGCCATGCGCGGACGCGGTCTCGGAATCCGTCTTGACGGCAGCGATTATCTGATTCCCGAACTTGCCACCCGCAACGACTCTATCGACTTCGTTGAAACGGAAATTCTGCGCGAGATGGCCGCCGAGACAGCTTTTGAAGGAAACCGATTCTTTGACCTTCTCCGCGTGTCTCGCCACCGCGCCGACCACCCGGCGTTGATGATTGACCGGATTTCGGCACGCTTTGATGACCCAGCCGCAATCAAGGCTCGTCTTAGCGACCGCAACAACTGGTGGGTTAAATAACAGAAAGCGATAAAAGTAAAAGGTGAAGGGTGAAAGGTGAAGGAGCGTTATCTTCACCTTTCACCCTTCTCTTTTCATCTTTTTTCACCTTTCACTTTTTTTGCCATGATAATGTTTTTGTGTACCTTTGTCACCTCATCAGGACGAAATTCAAGTTATGCAAGTAAAAAAGATATTTTCATGGTGTCGGCGTTACATCTCCCTGACGCTGCTCGCGGCACTGGCCGTCACGGCTTTTGTGCTGTTTTTCAATGAAAATTCGGTCATGCGCACCTATGAGCACGAAAAAGAAATCGAGAGTCTCAAGGCCCGCATCAAGGACTCGCGTGATACCCTCGAATATTACAGGTCGCTTAACTCGTCGCTTGATACCGACAAGGAGACGATGGAGCGGATCGTGCGCGAGCAGTACCACATGCAGCACCCCAATGAAGAAGTCTATGTGTTTGAATAGAATTGTGGAATTATGAAGAAAAATCAATCTCGGCCCGCAGATATCCCGCGTCGCGCGTGGACTATGTGGCTTGTAAATATCGGATTGCTCGCCATTGTTGTCGCGACCGCGCTGCCGTTGCTTCACGTCGGGGTCGACGTCAGCCGTTTTGTCTATGCGGCAGGAGCGGTTGTGCTGCTTGCGGGGCGTGTGCTGACACCCGCTCCCGGAAATGTCTCTTTGCGGCTCAAACGCATGTGCCGTCTCGAAACATGGAGCGCGATAATATTCATCGTCGGCGCTGTCCTGTTGTTCTACCCCGGCACGGCGGGAACGCGCGACTGGATTGCGTTCACTCTTGCCGGAGGCGCGGTTCAGGTGTATACCTCGCTGATGATTCCGCGCCTGATGAAGGCTGAAAAGTGACCCTCGCCGCTTTTTTATCGACGTTTTGTTGTGCAGAAAACTTTGACAATTAACGAGTAATTAGTAATTTTGCGCCGTGATGCCGCTATATCTCACCATTGACCGAGGCAATACCGAGGCGAAAATAACCTTGTGGGACGGTACAATTCTCGTCGACAGCATGATTTGTCGCGATGTGACCGCCGCCGTCTTGCGCGATTTTATCGACGGGCGTGACGTGTCGGCTGCTATTTATTGCAGCGTTGCCCGAGACAGCGACAGGCTTCCTTCGGCGCTGGGCGAAGTCGTGCCGAGGGTGCTGAGGCTCGACCATTCACTGCCGCTGCCGATAAAAATCGGTTATGCGACACCGTCGACTCTCGGGGCCGACCGCATCGCTGCCGCCGCCGGCGCGTGGTGTGACCGCCCCGGTTCTCCGGTGCTCGTGGTTGATGCCGGAACGGCCGTGACCTATGATTATGTCAGTGCCGACGGCGTGTTTCACGGCGGTAATATAGCGCCGGGAATCTCCATGCAGCTCGAAGCCTTGCACCGTTACACGGCGAGACTTCCGCGAGTGCCTTATCCCGAGCACCCGGTGAGGGATTTCGCCGACCGTTACATGGGGTGGGATACCCCCTCGGCCATCACCCTCGGGGCACTCTACGGAATCGTGGGTGCCATAGATTATTACAGGAGGCGTCTCGGCGCGGATACACGCGTGGTCCTCGGCGGCGGCTGTGCCCACACGGTGGCCCCTCTCTGCACATTCCCGGTGGAGGCTGACGAACATCTTGCCTCCAAAGGCTTAAACAGAATTTTATTGTACAATGAAGATAAGTAAACTGATTATCGTTCTCGCAATGGCGCTTGGCGCCGGTGTCATGGCTGTGGCACAAGAGACAAGTCCCTATTCAAAATATGGCTACGGTATTCTCGGCGACAACGCGACATCGGCCCAGCGTCAGATGGGCGGGGTCGGTTATGCCATGAATTCCGGGCGTCAGATTAATGTGATGAATCCCGCTTCCTACGCCGCCATCGACTCGCTGACTTTCCTGATGGACATGGGGGTTGATTTTTCAATCCTTTCGCGCAAGGACAATGCCGGGTCGTCCCACGACTACGGCGGCGGTCTCGATTACCTCACCATCCAGTTCCCTGTGACCCGTTATCTGGGTGTCAGCGCGGGGTTGCTGCCTTATTCCTCGGTAGGTTACACATTCGGCAACAAGATTGAAAACGGCTCGATGTCCCATCAAGGCTCGGGTGGCATCAACCAGCTCTATCTCGGAGTCGGCGCGACCCCGTTCAAGAACTTCCGTATCGGTGCCAATGTCTCCTATCTTTTCGGCTCGACCTATAACGATGTCTATGCTACGGCCTCGTCGTCCAGCAGCGCGTTGTTTGAACAAGTGCTCGAAGTCAAGGACTACCACCTGCAATTCGGCGCGCAGTATTCAATTGACATCAATCGCAAGAACCGTGTGAGCGTCGGCGTGGTGTTCTCTCCCGCCAAGACCCTTCTCGGCCACACCTATGTGCAGCAGTATATAGTCAATTCAACCGCTGCTCCTGACACCGTGGCCTACGAGAATCTCCGCAACAACTTCTCGCTCCCTGACACATGGGGCGCGGGTATCGCCTACGAATGGAACCGCCGGCTGCTTGTCGAGCTCGATTTCACTTATCAGAACTGGGCCAAGGCAAAGTACAAGCAGATTGAGAACTTCTCGGCTACGGAACTGACCGACCGATGGAAGGTGGCGCTGGGCGCCAGCTATACCCCCAACCCCCGAGGCGGCTATTTCAAGCGCATGACCTATCGCGCGGGCGGATTCTTCAACCATGATTACATCAAGGTCAACGGCAACGACGTCAGGGAATACGGCGTGGCCTGCGGTTTCGGATTTCCGGCCGCAAGCAACAAGACCATCATCAATCTGGGTTTTGAATATCGTCACCGGCAGGCTCATCCCGATCCCTTGTTGAAAGAGAATTACTTTAATTTCACGCTTGGGGTCAACTTCAACCAGTCGTGGTTCTTTAAGAGCAAGATTCGCTAACAGCTGTGAGCCGGTTGAGATTTCTCCCTGTCGCTGTCGCCGCCGGAGTCGCGTCGCTTGTTGCCGTTTCGTGCAAGGATGACTCGCAGATGGGTGTGGCCGATGTCGATGCTGCTGTTTTTCCGACGATGGTCACCCGTGACGTGGAGACTCTCATTTCTGATTCGGGAATCACGCGGTTTCGCATCACGACCCCCGTGTGGTTTGTCTATGACGAGGTCGGCGAGCCTTACTGGCGGTTTCCCGAGGGACTGTATCTTGAGAAATTTGACGATATTTTCCGCAAGGAGGCGACTATTCGCAGCGATTCGGCAATCTACTTCAAAAACAAGCAGTTGTGGCGGCTCGACGGGAATGTCGATATTTCCAACGTGGCCAATGAGCGTTTCCTGACCCAGCAGCTTTACTGGGACCAGCGCGCCCACAAGGTGTATTCTGACTCGTTTATCCACATCGAGCGCGCCGACAAGGTTATCGAGGGATATGGTTTCGAGTCCAATGAGCAGATGTCGCGTTACTCCATCAGCAATGTCGCCGGTATTTTCCCGGCGGCAGCCTTTACCGGCGGAGACCGTGCGGCCCGAAACGACAATGCCGACACTGTCGCCGTTCCCGAACCTTCGCCCGCTACCCCGACCGATACGTTAAAAGTTAGAACAAGATAACCACTCAGCATAATGACAGAAACAATGACTTGGCTTGTAATCGCGCTCGTGTCGCTCATATTCTCGGCCCTCTTTTCGGGTGTCGAGATTGCCTATATAACGGCTGACCGTGTGCGCGTGGGGCTTGACGTGAGCCGTGGTGGGTTTATCAACAATATTATCAACCGTTATTATAACCGTCAGGAGTTTTTCATCTCGACTATCCTTGTGGGCAACAATATCATGCTTGTCATCTACGGTATGGGGGCGGCGGCGTTGCTCGAACCGTGGATAGAGTCGCATGTTTCATCCAATCAGGCTGTCGTGCTCATTCTTCAGACGTTGATTTCCACACTGGTGATATTGCTGACAGGCGAGTTTTTCCCCAAGTCGATATTCCGCATCAACCCCAACACGTCGCTGAAACTCTTTGCCATCCCGGTATTCATATTCTATATCATCCTTTACCCCATTTCGGCCTTTACCTCTTGGCTGTCGCGCTCGCTGATGAAACTGTGCGGTATCAAGGCTGAGGACAGCAGCCTCGGGGTCTTGTCGATAAACGAGCTTAACACTTATCTCGAAAAGACAATCGACGATGTGGAGAACCCCGAGGTTTCCAATGTCGAGAACGAGGTCAAGATATTCCATAACGCGCTTGATTTTTCCCACACCCAGCTGCGCGACTGCATGGCGCCGCGCAACGAGCTTGTCGCGGTGGATATTGACGAAGTGACCCGCGAGGAGCTGTCGCGGCTGTTCACTTCATCGGGGCGCAGCAAGATTCTCGTCTACCGCCATGACATAGACAATGTGCTCGGCTATATACATGTGTCAGAACTTTTTGACCCCCGTAGCGACTGGAAGGAAAATATCAAGGAGGTGCTTTTTGCGCCCGAGACGTTGCTTGCCAACACCATGATGCGCCGTCTCCTCGGCGAGAAACGCTCGATGGCGGTGGTTATCGACGAGTTTGGCGGCACCGCCGGGCTTGTCACCCTCGAAGACCTTGTGGAAGAAATCTTCGGTGACATTCAGGACGAGCATGACAAGTCGGGCATCACGGCGACCGAAGTCGCCCCCGGCGTATATGAATTCTCGGGACGCATCGAGGTGCGCACTCTCCGTGATGACTTCCGTCTTGACATACCCGAGGAAGACGAGTATCAGACCCTTGCGGGATACCTGCTTTATAATACAGGCAGTCTCCCGGCGCAGGGTGAGAATATTGTTATTGATAACCTGTCTTTTACCATCAAGCGTCGAACAGCCACACGTCTTGACCTTATCCGCGTCGAGCCGGTGTCCGAAACACAGGAGGAAAAATGATTTTCTAAACTTCAATATCGCATCACCGGCGCGGATCGTGAGTCGCTCTCAATCCGCGCCGGTCATATTTCTTCCCACTTACGCAAAAAAGAGCAACCCTTCAGAGGTTGCTCTTTTTCAGCGGAGAGAGAGGGATATGAAACTATAGTAAATTATAATTTCATGTTGATATTGCATATTACTTTAATAATTGACATATCAGTATGATACACAAATTAAAGGTCAAGTAAAATAATTTTGAGTATGCTTGATTAATCCGAAATTTGTATGTAATTTTGTATGGGTATAATGAAGTAACGATTGCCCATCATACAAAAACTCTCACTCATGGAAAAATACAAGCATGGCGTCAGCTTCCGACTTGAGAAGCGTAAAGACAAAAATGGCAACTATCCCAATGAAATGCCGATTAACGCTGACATTACTTTTGGCGGCAAACGTATCTGGTATTATTCCGGATACCGCATTGCCCTTGATAAATGGGATGTGAAGGCTCAGCGAGTCAAACGTAACAATTTCAACTTAGATG